>AUXO016335491.1_pt1 | contig 13021 bp, 15 predicted proteins | sample 768731 | NCBI WGS metagenome assembly AUXO01 (sample SAMN02715735, study PRJNA202380) | gut metagenome | biome: sheep rumen | host: Ovis aries | place: New Zealand: Palmerston North
GAAAAAAATTATTCTGATAATGATTTAGTTCGTAGACTCATTAAGTTATCACCAATAAGTTTAAATTTTTTAGATTTGAAACCTGAAATGGAATATGCTATATGTAATTCATTCCGTGATAGTAAAGATATAGAGTTAGTTGCATCAATACTAAAATCAGGTTGCTTAGATAAAGAAGGATTTAATCAAATTAAAAAAGATTTAGAAGCTACTATAAAAGAAAGTAAAATAAAAGATAATAGTATAATTTCTGGTCTTGATATAGTAGAACCAACTGGAACAAAATTTACTGGTATTGTAACTGGAATAGATGAAAGATAAAAACAATTGTATAAGAGGGGAGTAAAAACAATGAGGGAAAGATTTGGTTATAAAATTTATCGAAAATCAATGGATGGTGAAGAACTCGTAGATAATAAAATAGCAGGCGCGCATGGATTTTTTAATTTAGAAAGTGCAATTGCTGCAGCAAAAAGTGCAGCTGAAAATATAGTCATAAATGATACTACGCTTCGTTTATTTTCACTTATTTGTGTTCCTTATCAATATGAACCAACTAATGAAAACTTTGATGTTTTTGCAGTTACGCCACAACCATCTATTATAGTATATACTGGTACATTTGATAAAAATCCAAATGATATTCCAAATGTTTTTAGACAAAAATCAATTCTTTCAGAAAAGTGCATTTTGGTCTCAAATCAATATTTTTTATAATATTTTTAAAAAAATATCTAAAGGACTTAATTAATAACAATTATTTCTAAATTATAGCCTTTTGCCGTTGGCAATTAGGCTTTTTTATTTTAAAAATTTTGAATGTTTATTCCAGAATTCCTGGATACCTGCACCATAAAAATTGATTTTTTTCAAATACAATTTTAAATTATTAAATTTTATCAGTAAAAGCAAGCATATTTATTATGGAACTAATTAAATAAAATATCATATTTTGAGTAGAAAGGACGCGATTTCTATGGCAATTGGTATAAGCGGATTTTTTGATGATGACCAAAATGAAGAATATGATTATGAAGATGGAATTGGAATTTGCGGAAGTGATACACGTGAAAGACTAAAAGAAGTCGAAGAAGCTTACGACTATGATTGTAGTATTATGGGTGTCCATTCTCCAAAAGATAAATAATCTATCAAGATGCTATTTTAGAAAGGATTTGAATATGGATAAAAAACCATTACCATTAATAATACAAGAAAAGTTAATTAAATCTACTGCACTAATTTTAATATTAATTGGGCAAATAATGTCTTTATGCATTGCATATAAGTTTATGTTTGATATACCTGATATTCAAATACGAAATATATCTTATCTTATTTTTGTTTTAGTTTGTCCTTGTATTTGGTCATTAATATATAATCTTTTTGGAAATAAAATTCTAAAACTTGCTATATGGATGGAATCAAATCTTTTTAAAAATACTAATAGTAAAAATTGGAATATTATACGTTTTAACAAAAGTTGGAAATTAAAATATAATGATGTTATTTAATATTATAAGAACAAAGTTTAAAGCTTTGTTCTTTTTTATTATAAAAAAATCAATTTTTCTTTTAAAGCGCAATTTTTCTTAAATCAAGTATTTTGATAAAAATTTTTTAAAATATTTTTTAAATTTAAAAATCATTTTTTTTATAAAAGAGCATTTGAAAGTAAGTCAACATTTTTTTAAAAAAGTTGATTTATTTTTTTTATTTATTTTAAAAAACGTCCGAGGGACTTAATTAGTTAAATCAAATTTTGAAATGTAAAATAAAATTAATTTTTGTCAGCCATAAACCTGCGGTAACAAAAATTAATAGTAATAAATTCAAAGTGTTTGTTGATTAATATAATATTTCATATTATAAATATATGGAAAGTTGAAAGGAGATAACAATTATGGATTTTATCTTTTGTTTTATATTGGAAGTTATTATGAATATAAGCTTTGGAATTAAATCAATTACGCCTAAAAAACAGTATATAGTATTAATAGCAGCAAATATTGCTGCACAAATATTCTTTTTTTCTTTATACCAGCTAACAATTTTTAAATTTGTGTCTGCATTATTTTTAGGTATAATGGTCGGTGGCGTAATTAGAAATCTAATCTTAGCTAAATATTCTGATGAAGAATAAAGAAAAGATAATAAGACTACAAGTCAGGGTAGTTACATAATTATAAAAAGGGTTGAAATTATTCAACTCTTTTTTTTATGTATTTTTTATCTTAAACTTGCTTAACAACTGTATTTTTATATAAAAAACATACTATTTATATGATATAAAAATTAAGTCACTTTTAGTTATTATATTGACGAAAAAGATATAAAATGTTATTATACAAGTAATAGCTAAAAATTATAGTTTAAATAAGGAGAAAAATCATGAACTTTTTTATATCGGATACACATTTTGGGCATGAAAATATAATGCGACTTTGTAATCGTCCATTTAAATCTGTTGAAGAAATGGATGAAGTATTAATTAAGAATTGGAATGCTACTGTATCAAAAAATGATACTGTTTATATTTTGGGTGATTTTTGTTATAAATCAGGTCGTCCACCACAGGAATACTTAGAAAAACTTAATGGACATAAAATACTAATTGTTGGCAATCACGATGGAAGTATTATAAAAAATATCAGAGCACTTAAAGAATACTTTGATGAAATTACACCATACAAAGAAATTTATGAAAAAGGAACACAAATAATTCTTTGTCATTATCCAATGGCAGAATGGAATGGATTCTTTCATAATTCAATCCATTTATATGGACACATTCATAATAATACAAGAAATGACGCATATAAGATAATGTCACAAATTGCTAATGCATATAATGTTGGTGCTGATATTTTAGAATTTGCACCACAAACATTAGATAATGTAATCAAACTTAATAAAGAATTCAATAGAAAATATTTAGAAGATATAACTAGATAGGGGGAAAAATAAATGTTAAAAATCAGAAGACATACTTTTGAAACAAATAGTTCCAGCATGCACAGTCTTAATATTCTTTCACAAGAAAAGGGTATTGTAGAAACACTTGAACAAGCACAAAAAGAAAATCCAAGAATGACCGTAGAAGATGGAACACTTACTATTGATAATAGTGAACTTGAATTTGGTTGGGGCTTTGATGTTCTTAATACAGCATATGACAGAATGTGTTATGTTATTGCACAAATTTTAGAAACTGATGATTCTGAAGAATCAAAGGATAGATGTATAGATATTGTTCACCAAGCATATCCAGAAATTAATTATATTGAAATCAATGGTGATTCTTGGGGATATATTGACCATGAATCAGTTGGTACTGTAAGTAGTCACTGGGATGATGAAAAGTTAATAGAATTTATCAAGAATTCTAAAAACTATGTAATTGTTGATAATGATAATGACCCACATACATCACAATTAAAAGCCCTTTTAAGTGAAAATGAAGAAACACAAGAAGGTCTTTTCAAAGCTTTTGAAAAAATAGATTTTGGAAAAGATGATTATGACTTCGAAGAAGATTACGAAAAGGAAGAAGAAATTTAATAAATAAATTTAAAAAGAACCAGAAAAAATTTTCTGGTTCTCTTTTTTTTAGTGCATATACCAAGAAATTGGGTCGTTAAATTGTTTTTTTGAAGCAACCAAATGGTCTTTTGTATACGAATCAAATTCTTCAAGTGAATTAAAACACTTCGTACATCCACACCAACGGTCAATACCTTCAAAATACACTGGATACATACTATGCTGATACATTGTTTCAAATTTTACTTCCATTCCGCACTTATCACATCTAGTGTAAAAAATAGGAAAAATCTTTCTGACTTGTCTACTTTTAAGGTATGCATTATATGCTGCTTCTTTTGGGTCTCTTTTCATTTGTTATTCTCCTTTTCGAATAGTGCATTTACGTTTCTATTTAAACTGCTATACGCAGGAAAGTAAAGAAAATATATATAAACAAAAGAAAAAGGAATACATTCTCCATTCAACTTTTGATATTAATAATATGAATTATAAACTATATGTTTATTTCTTAATGTAAAAATTATCGTATAAAGTTAAACTGCATATTATTATTGTACAGAGTTGAACAGGAGTTAATCGTTTGATATCCTACTCTGATTATTTTATATATTACGTAAATCTACTAGTAGTAATGGAAAAGGAGAACAAAGATGGCAACAAATCAGAAGAAGACAAACAAAAACAGCAAAAAGAGAAATCCCGTAGGACAGCGTGATGACCACCTTTCGGCAAGAGAAATAAAGGAGTTGAACAAGTATTTTGATACTGTTACAACTACATCTTTTGCCTGCATCAACGCAGCTTATGCGGACTTGAAGCTGTGCGATGAATGGGATTAATTCCATTTTGCGGTAGAGAAATCTACCGCTTTTTTATTTTATACCCTAGACTTAAATTAAAATACATATTATCTATGTCCTCACTTTTTTATGCTAAAAGTGCTCCAAGACTAGTATTTTTTTTAGGCTGCTTTATTGCAGCCTTTTTTGATGTTTAAAAATATATTTCATATTATTTATATAAATTTTTTTATTGGGGGACAACAAAATGATTATTGCGTGTTTAGATGACCTTGGTCAAGAAGATTTTATTAAAAATAATCCAGAAAAAGCTGTATATATAAGTGATTCATTAGACCTTGATTCATATATAGCTAAAATTAAAGAAGAACAGCAAAATATTTTAAAACAAAAATTGATTTTTGTTTCACCAGACAAAAGGCAAGCACTTCGTGATAATAATATAAGGTATTTTGCAGCATATAAAATGGGTAAAGAAGTAGAAGAAACTAATCATATAAGATTACTAAAAGATGAAACAATTGAAGATAAATTTGGTAACAGATAATAAAGCAATGTCATTAAGTTAAGAAAATTTGGACAAAAAGAAACCACCCATATCATATTTACAAAAATAGGAGGGTGGTCTTTTAATTTAAAGTCCAGTTTGCTGGCTAATAAAATGTACTTTGTTACCAGTATTTTTATCAATACCAATAAGTTCTACATAGGCTTCGTAATCAGTGTGTTCTTCACCATCATACGTGTATGTAACTTCTTTAACCTTAACTTGCCCAGTGCCTTTAAAATTAGTTATAACTGTTGCACACCAAGTCTGTTTAGATATAAGTTCGTATACACCTTTTTCATTGTATTCAAGTGCTTGTTTTAAATCGATAATACTAACAAGCCCAGCATCTGCACAAAAACGTCCTACTTCTCTTTTTTCGTCATCATACATATGACAACTCCAATCGCCATAAATAGTGTCGTTTGTTATATATGTAGTTATACCAAGCTTTTCCATATCAGAACCATAATTGCAATATGTCCAGTCATCGCGCCCGTTATCTTCATCATTCATAATATAACAAGGGTCAGTGATAAGTACATCACCATCAAAGTTCACAATATCAGAATCCATATATCTATTAAAGCAATAACACTTATCATCTTTATCAATAAAATATGATTTGTCTTTATAACTATCTATTTTTTTAAAAAGACCATCATTTTCGGCTTTTTCAACAAGTCCTTCGTTGCCAATTCTTTTGGCTAGATTTTTAAACCAAAATACAAGTAATCTATATGAAAATCTAATATCTGTCAAATATTCATTTAAATCATATGCTTCTTTTATTGTAAGGTCTACATCCATATCAAGTAAAAGTCGATAAATATAATTTCGAATATCCATCCTTAATTCTTTATATTCTTCTTCTACTTTTTTATTCTGTTTTTCACACCATTCTTTGTTCATAGTCTATCTCCTTTTACAAATATAATAGCATAAAATCAGGTATTTTTCAAGAAAATAGTACAAAAAAAGGTGCTAAAAAAGCACCTTTAAATTTTACATTATTCAATTATTTCGATAATTCTACCAGCAGAAATTTTCACAACATAAGTTTTGCCAGTATCAAGTCTTTGCCAAGTTGCGTAATCAACAGTAAATGTTTCTGTTTTTTCTTTTTCTTTAATATAAACAGTTACAGTATAATTTTCAACTGTATTTTGCTGTCTTTCGTTGCTTGCAAGATTAAGTTCGCCATAATAAGGTTCTTTATCGGTTCCAGATGTTACTACGTTCCTAGCATATTTCCATCTTTCAATTTCATATGTATAATACGTATCATAAACTGGTTCACTCCGATAAACTGGTTCTTGATATGTTTCTGTTCTGGTTTCAGTTCTATATACAGGTGTTTGTGTACTATGTTCTGTAAATGTACCATCGCCATTATCAGAATAATAGTAATCAGTATCATAATGGTCTAATACTTGTTCTGTATAAGTTCTGGTTCTAGTTTCATAGTGGTCAAGTACCTGTTCATAGGTTCGAATTCTAGTTTCTTGACTTATTTTCCGCCCGCCCGATGGTATAGACCAACCATCTTCAACATAGGTTCTGTAATCTTCAATATTTACAGTGTATTTCCATGCAGTCTGCTGAACTTCTATAGTTCTTTCACGAGGCGTAAAAATAAAAACAAGTAATGCAATAAAAGCAATAACAGCAGCAGAAATTCCTAAAATCGCTAAAATAGAACTTTTGTTAATTCCAATTTTATCAAATATCGATTTTTTATTATTTGTCTGTTTGGAAGTGTATGTAGTAGATGATTCTTTTTTAGACGAAATTTTATCTTCAAAAAAGTTATCACTAAACACAGATTCTTTTTTAGGCTTAGGCTTATTTCTTTCGGCACCGCATTTATTACAAGAAGTATTTTCTTTGGGATTCATTGTATTACAATATTCACATTCCCAACCTGACTTTTCTATTTCAGGCGTAATCTTAGGTACATTAAGTTTTACTGTTTCAGTAACTTTTTCTACCTTACTACTATTACCATTTCTAACATATGCAGCTTCATTACTGTCTATATTGTGTATCTGGAAATAGTTTTTAGAAGATTTGCTTCTTGGAGCGCCACATCTTTTGCAGGTAGTGTCCTTGTATGAATTCATAGAATCACAAGATTCACAGTGCCAATCACTACCTTTGCCATACTGTTGTGCTTCGTCTTTATCAAGGTATTCCACTGTATCAAGCATATAATGCTTTACTGTGCTATCCTTGGGTCGTCCACAATTAGGACATTCTTTAGATGTGCCTTTTATTTTGGTACTTCCACAATATCGGCAGTCCCAGTAGCCCATTACTATTTTTCCCATATATTTATCCTTTCTAAACTCCAGTTCATCATTTACATATATAGCATGTATTTTACTTATATTTGTTAAAAATCAATTTTTATTTTAAAGTGCAATTTTTCTTAAATCAAGTATTTTAATAAAAATTTTTAAAAATATTTTTAAATTTAAAAATCAATTTTTTCATAAAAGAGCATTTGAAAGTAAGTCAACATTTTTTACATATATTTTTTAAAAAATATAAAAAACCTTTATTTTTCTAGAAAAATTCGTATTTTTGCTTGCAATAACGTTTAAAATATGTTACAATAAGATTAAAGAAAAGGAGATTGAACTATGGCATTACACGAATCTAATAAATCAAAAGCAAAAAATGGTAATATATACTCAGGCATTCTTTTTAGCGATTTAAGAAAGAATATGAGTGAATACAATATTTGTAGACTCAGTAAAGAAAAGAAGTTTTTCTATGATAAAAAGACTATTGATGAAATCATTGCACTTCGTGTAGTTGATAAGATTAAAAAGAATGGTTTAAGTGATTCTGACGCAACTATCGTAAGACTTGCAAAATCTGAAACAAAAAAATTCTTAGAAGAAAATAAGAACAATGTAATCAGAAACCGTAATAAGTTTTACAAGAGAGCTGATATTACATTTCATCTTTATAATAAATATATTTATAACGGTAAGAACAAAGATGTTCGTATTGTAATTGATACTACTACATCTGCAAGAGATGACAGAATTAAAGCAAAAGCACAAGATGCTGACGTTTATAAATCATTCAATATGCCACATCTTTATTTCATCGTTCTTCCAGATGATGAATATTTTGCAGAAGCTGGTTTTAAGAATGTAAAGAATGAAATTAACTGTTGCAAGAATGCAATCTATAAAGCAAACTTCTGTAATGAATATGCAAAAGAAGGTGTTACACTTATTCTTCAAGAAAAAGACTTAAAAGCATATTTAAAGTATATTAAGACAAAGTCTGGTGAAGACATTCTTAGTCTTACAGAAAAATGGAAGAATAGACACTTTAATAAATTAGCTTCTAAAAGAAAGGCTGAACTTAAAGCATTCCAAAATGACTTAGCAAGCAATGTAGCAGCAATCGTAATGTCTAAGATTTGATACATAGCAAAGCCTTTAAAAGTTAATAAGTAAAAAAAATTAGCCTGTACATAAAAAGTGCAGGCTTTTTTCTCATTTAATATTTTATAAATGTCATCTTATTTTTATGAAAAGATAATACGTAATTTTTAGGAGGACAATATGGGTAATTTAAAAAATACTGAACATGCCTTGGAGAAGTCTAAAAAGAAACAGTCGAAGTTACTTGCAATCGGTGGAAGCCTTGTTGCAATTGCTATCGTTGTTATAATCGTTCTTATGTTCGTTCAGAGTGACAAGATTGAGCAAAGTAAAGTTGCCACAACAATGTCAATTGATGAATTGCAAGAAAATGTAGATACACTTGAAACTTCTACTGCGGACCTTAAACTTCAACTTGAAGACATGCTTACACAATTAAACACTATGAATTCAACTGTTGAAACCAACCTTGCTACCGTTGAAGCTATTAATACAACTGCGACTGGTAGTGGTGAAAACATTTCACGTGTTGAACAGGAAGCTTTAACACTTCAGAAATCTTTAAATCAGTATATTTCTGATTTCAAGACAGAAACAACTAATACTAATACTGAAATGTTAAATCAGTTTGAAACTGTTAACCAGGATATTGATAATATGCTTTCAACTATCAATACAAATAACAATCAACAGTCAACAAACTATCAGTCACTTTCAACACAGATGACAAAGACACTTAATGATATGAATACTTTTGTTGATAATTTAAGTGATGAAAACAAGAAACAATATGAAAGCATTACAAAGCAAGTTGATACTTTTTCAACTGAATTAAATAACTATCTTGAAAAGTTTGATAAAGAACTTGATGAAACACTTGATAGTAACTTCAAAGAATTAAATAAGAACGTAGAAACAACTTTATCAGATGTTACTACACACCTTAATTCTGTACAGACAGACATTTCAACAACTCAGAAAGAAATCGAAGAATTACTTAAACAAATTGATGAGGGTGATACAAAAGACCTTCAAACAAAATTTGATACAATTCAGACTCATCTTAATGACATTACAACACACTTTGATGAATCATTAGTTAAAATTTCTGACCTTATTAAAGCACTTTCTGAACAGAATAAGACAGAATATGAAGAAACAATCAAAAAACTTGAAGGTGTACAGAGTGATTTAACAACACTTAATACAACAAACACAGAATCACTTACTAGCACACTTTCTACAATGAAGAGTGATTATGAAACTGCACTTAGCCAGTTTAATGAATCAGTTAATCAATCTTTCAGTGATTTAAATACTAAAATTGAAAGTAATAACAGTGCTACAAATACTGCACTTTCACAAAATCAACAGGAAATGAAAGAATTACTTGACCAGTACTTTACAAATGTTGATAACAGATTATCAAATGTAGCTGGTGACACTATTGACCCTGATACAGGCGCAGTAGTTCCTGGTGCATCAAACGAAGACTTAGAGAAGCTTTTAAACCAGGTACTTGAAAAGGAAAATCAGATTTACAACGATATGGTTATATATGAATATAATCCTGAAACAAAAACCCTTAATATTGTACCTAGAAATGTTAACAACTAATTAATATATATGTAAAGGGACGATTGAAAAATCGTCCTTTTTTATTTGTGTTTTTAATTTTAAAATAAAAAGCATATTATTTAATGGAGGTAAAATTTTATGAGTAGAATTCCAGAAAATATAAAAACAGCTTTTGGAATAAAATCAGAAGTTGAAATTAAACTGGCAAATCCAGTAAATATTTTGATACGTTTTTCTGATGGAACCGAAAATATTGTAGAAAATGCTAACTTCATAGATATGTTAGAAAATCCTATTTTTACATCAATCGGCGTTGGAAATGATGTATCTTCAATCGAAACAGCAAACACTAATATTAAAGAAATTATTATTTTAAATTGAAAGGATGACTGTTATGAAAGAAATGAATGTAGAATATTTTAATGAAATGGTTTCTAAGGATGCTTCAAAACGTAATGAATTTGAAACAGCTTTTATGCAAAAGTATGAAGAAATGATTAAAGAAAAAGATGAAAATGGTCAGATTAAAAATTTTGAACTTGAAATGGTAGAACATCTAGACCATATTTACATCGGTAAGCCAGCAGGTTTTACAAATTTTGTTGTACTTAATTTTAAAAGTCAATCTGGTGAAGAAAGACAATTTTGTGTGTACGAAGAAAATGGTAAATTGAATTTATATAAAGGTTCAAGACAAAGACTTCTTCGTCTTGATAAGGAACTTCAAAAACGTGACTTAGCTAATTATAAAGTATTAGCTAAAAAGATTGTAGAAACAATCGCAAAAAACGGTGCTATAATTGGCGGGGTTGATTTAAAACAAGGAATTAATCCTTCATATATTAAACCTGATTTCAAGACACTTAATGAAATTAAAAAACTTAATAAAGAAATTTCAGAACTTAGAAAAGACCCTGCAAAAAAGGAAGAATATGAAGCAGCTTTAAAGAAAAAAGAAGAATTAAAGAAAAAATTACCAATGCGAAAAGAAGACAAATTTATGGCAACATTAAATGCTATTGTCGCTAATACAGACGATGTATTAATTCCAGCAGAAGAAGGTAAAGATGCTGTCAAAATTTCCGACTTTTTAGCAAAAGAATTAGGTGGAAAGATAATTGATGGTAAATTAGCTTATCTTTTCCCAGACCGTGTAAATTTTGTACAAGAAAGAATAAATGAAGCACTTTCAGAAGAAGTAAAAGACCTTGTACCAGATAAAGAAAGTTTTGATACATCAAAAGATGCTTTAACTGTAATTGAAACAAATATAAAAGATAAAACAGGTGTTAAAGAACCAAATGTAAGTGCACTTCTTCATGTGTTCGGACTTCAAAAAGACGCTTTTAAACTTATTGCTATTAATGGACGTTCCGAAGATGTACAAAAAATTATTTATGATGATGAACATAATACTTTAAATATTGCTTCTTGTGATGCTATTTTAGAAGCAATTAAAGCTGATGATAAAGTAGATAGAGAACTTACTTATAAATCTGTTGCACCAGTATTCGCAGCACTTTACCACGCAAATGGTATCGGAAAAGGTGTAAAACAATCTGTAATGAAAAAGCTTGCGCAATATATCTGTGCATCACGTAACAATGATATTAGATTGTTAATGAAGATGCTAGATAAAAATGGTGTACAGGACAAAGGAAAATATATTAATGAATATATGGACCTTGTTCTTGCAGGTGAAAAAGAAAAAGCTATAAAGTCATATGAAGACCACTTCAAATATAATGAACAGAATGTTGCTCGTATCGGAAAAATTGAAGATATGATTGGCTTCATTAAAGAAAAAGATAGTTCAAAAATTACTGGCGAATTATTAATTGCTATAATGAATGACCAATTTGGAAAGAATAATTGGATTATAAAAGGTAACGATGTAGTAGTATTTGAAGGAAAAGAAAGACTTCCACATGTAATTGTATCAGAAAAGATTGGTACTATTGCAAAAGAAATCAATAATTCAAGAAGTGAGCTTGCAATTTCAGCAGCAAAAAGAATTGTAAGTAATGGTATTACTAGTTCGCAAAAGGCTGATACATTACAAATTTACATCGACGAAAAAGAAAATAAACCAGTAATTCGTTTTACTGAATATACTTTTGATAAGATTACACCTTCAAGAAAAGTTTGGAAATCCATTAATTTTACACCTGAACAAGTAAAGTCAATAATGGAAGCTACCAAAAATAATAAAGATAAAGATTCATCGCTTGATGATATTTTAAAAGATGCAGAAGCACCAAAAAAGGATGAAATTGAAAACCAAAAAATTTCATACGAAATCAATAAATTAAACGAAAAATGGGGAAGATAATTCCACAGTTAAGAGGCGACCACTGGTCCAATACCATTAAGATAAGGACGAAATTAGAAAAATCTAGTTTCGTTCTTTCTTTTTCTTCAAAAATCCATTAAGTTAAGAACTTCAAAATAAAAATAGTGTCAAAAAATACCTTAAATATATCAAAATTTAATATATTCTGGTAAAATTTGACACATTAATAGAATTTAAGTTTTATTTTGACGCACGACAAATAGACAGTCATAAAACTGCCGAACTTAAATAAAATATTTAGTTTTTTCTTTTTGAAATTAAGCTACGCGGTACAAGAAGTATACCACTGATTTAGGTTTAATTTTACGTTTGTCTGTTCTACCTTCACGTACAGGCAAGATATATTTAGAAATCATTTCTATAATATCGAATAATAATTTATTTCTAAAATAATCTATACATATGTGCATACCCATAGTAAAATTAACTTGATAAGTATGTTTTCTTTTCTTATCTTGTTTAATTACTACACTGTTAGTTATTCTTTCGCAGAAATTATAAATAACTAAACGTGCATAAATTTCCTGTAAAATAAATTCTTCCTTTTTGGCATGGAAATTTACAAGACCTATTGTATATTTTAATTCTCTAAACGAAGTTTCGATACCCCATCTTAAATGATAAAGTTCTTTAATTTTAGATGCTGGAAATTCAAATCTATTTAATGAAGTGATTATTGTTTCGTAAGTTGAATCGGTTATTTTAAATCTAACTACACGAAAACCAAAATTATAAGGAAGCCCAAAATCCCATATAGATGTAGTTGATAAAAATTTGGCTTTACCAGATT
>AUXO016500016.1_pt1 | contig 13021 bp, 6 predicted proteins | sample 768731 | NCBI WGS metagenome assembly AUXO01 (sample SAMN02715735, study PRJNA202380) | gut metagenome | biome: sheep rumen | host: Ovis aries | place: New Zealand: Palmerston North
AAAGGGATCTTTCATTTATATAATGATAAGATTTCCTATCTGATCGGGATCCTGCCTGATGGACAGGCCGGCAATCTCTATTATGGAAAGAGGATCCATGACCGGGAGGAATATGATTATCTTCTGGAGCCGGCCCGCCGGTCCCACAGTGTGTATATGTCAGACGAATCCGGAAATGAGCTGGAGAGCCGGGGATTTTCTGCGGAAAACCTGCGGATGGAATACGGCGTCTTCGGAAACGGAGATTTCCGGGAGCCGGCTGTCATGGTCCGGCATGAAGACGGTAGCAGAGTCAGCTGTTTCCGTTACAGGTCCTATAAGATCATGGACGGCAAGCCGGAGCTGGAAGGACTTCCTTCCACTTATACAGAAGATGAAGGAGAAGCGATGACCCTGCAGCTGTTCCTGGAGGACGCTGTGGCCGGTCTGGAGCTGGTCCTGAATTATACCATCTTTGCGGCGGAAGGTATTATTGCCAGGAGCGCCTTCTTCCGCAATAAAGGAACAGAAACGCTGGTCCTGGAGCGGGCCATGAGCATGTGCCTGGACCTGCCGGATCCGGAATATGAATGGATCCAGCTGTCCGGTTCCTGGGCCAGAGAGCGTCATCCCGTGACCAGGCCGCTGGCGCCCGGCGCTGTCTCCATCGAGAGCCTGCGGGGCCATTCCTCTCACCAGCAGAATCCTTTTATCGTCCTCAAGCGCCCCACTGCGGATGAGAAGCAGGGAGAGGTCATGGGATTCTCCCTGGTCTACAGCGGCAACTTCCTGGCACGGGCGGAAGAAGACTGTTATGAGGCAGTCCGCGTCATGATGGGTATCCATCCGGATGGCTTCTCCTGGAAACTGGAGGCAGGGGAATCTTTCCAGACGCCCGAAGCGGTTATGGTCTGGACAGACCGGGGCCTGGGCGGCATGAGCCGGATCTACCATGATCTTTACAGGACCAGACTGGCCAGGGGCTACTGGAGAGACAGGCCCAGGCCCATCCTGTGCAACAACTGGGAAGCTACGTATTTTGATTTCAATGAGGAGAAGCTGCTGCAGATCGCTGCCAAAGCCAGGGACTGCGGCGCGGAGTTGTTCGTCCTGGATGACGGCTGGTTCGGCGCAAGGCGAAGCGACCACGCGGGCCTGGGCGACTGGTACGCCAACCGCGACATTCTGCCCGGCGGTATCAAAGGCCTGTCTGAAAAGGTCGAAGCACTGGGCATGAAGTTCGGTCTCTGGTTCGAGCCGGAGATGGTCAATCCCGATTCCGACCTCTACAGGGCCCATCCCGACTGGGTTCTGTCAGTTCCCGGCCGTCCCCGCAGCCTCAGCAGGCATCAGTGCATACTGGACTTTTCCAGACCGGAAGTGGTGGATCATATCCATGATATGATGTACAAGATCCTGAAGGAATCAAAGATTTCCTATATTAAGTGGGATATGAACCGGAGCATGTCCGAATGCTGGTCGGCGGCGCTGCCGGCGGACCGCCAGGGAGAGACCGCCCATCGTTATATCCTGGGCGTTTATGACCTCTACAGGCGGCTGACCACGGAGTTCCCCATGGTACTGTTCGAATCCTGTGCCGGCGGCGGCGCAAGGTTTGACCCCGGCATGCTGGCCTATGCCCCTCAGGCCTGGTGCAGCGACGATACGGACGCCATGGAGCGGGTGAAGATCCAGTACGGAACTTCCTATTGCTATCCGATCAGCTCCATCGGGTCCCATGTATCCGCGGTACCCAACCATCAGACCGGCAGGATCACTCCTCTGGCCACCCGGGCGGCGGCCGCTTTCTTCGGCACCTACGGCTATGAGCTGGATCTGAACCGGCTTTCTCCGGAAGAGCAGGAGCAGGTCAGCGCTTTCTCCGCTTTTATGAAACAGTACCGGGAAATGATCCAGTTCGGTGATTTTTACCGTCTGCGCAGCCCCTTCGAGTATAATGAAAGCGGCTGGATGACGGTCAGCAAAGATAAAAAGACAGCGCTCGTGGCCGGATTCCGGGAGCTGGGAAGACCCAACCAGGGATTCCGCAGGCTTAAACTGGACGGGCTGGATCCGGACCGTACCTACAGGGTCACGGTGCCTGCCTGCTTCGGCGGAGATGAGAGTCAGTATGTGGTCCGCACCGGTGATGAGCTGATGCAGATCGGCCTGATCACAAGTGATGTTTTGTCAGGCAGAATAGACATGTGGGAACAAATGGGACAGCCTGCTGATTTCAACGCCCGGATCTTCGTTCTGGAAGAGATGGCGTAATTACAAGGGATTATCATATCTATCGAAATTAATACCGCCGGCATGCGTATAGTTTCAGGCATGCCGGCGGTACTGTTATGTTCAGATCCTGGTCAGAGGCGCTTTCCCCTGTAGGTTTTTCCACGGAGTGGTTCCTGATTCCGGAGTGGGGCCGTTCACGTTTCCCGGCTGCCGGAGACCGGATGGAGCAGGTGCAAAGTGCCGCGCAATGTTTTACAATGTATAAGGTCCTCGTAAACGTAAAGGAGAGGGAATGTCCGGATGAAAGCGGCAGAGCATGATAAAAACAGCATATATGAACACAGGATATGGATCCTGGCGGAGGATCCTGCCTGCCGGGACAGGGCAGAGGCACTTGCAGGCAGGCTGGGCCTGCCCTTTGCGGCAGACCGGGCAGAGGCGGAAGCCGAAGGCGGGGAACTGTTCCTGACCGCGGATCCGCAGGGCCTGGCCCTCTGTGACCGGAGCGGGCTGTCCATCCGGGGCGATTTCACAAGAATGCTGCCAAGGCTGCGGCAGGCCAACCTGCAGAATGAATTTCTGGTAAAGGCTTCCAGACTGAAAGGCCTGGAAGGAATCCCTGCCGCGGTCGACGCCACAGCCGGTCTGGGAGAGGATTCCCTGATCCTGGCCGCAGCCGGATTTCAGGTCGACCTGTATGAACATAACCCGATCATCGCCGAGCTTCTGGCGGATGCCCTGGAACGGGCATCCACTTTTCCGGAGCTGGCGGAAACTGTCGCCAGAATGCGGCTGCACATAGGCAGCAGTGTGGAAGGGCTGGCGCGGATGGACCAGGCGCCGGACCTGGTCCTGCTCGATCCCATGTTCCCGGCCAGGCAGAAGAGCGGCCTGATCAAAAAGAAGCTGCAGCTGCTGCAGAAACTGGAGATCCCCTGCCCGGAGGAAGCCCTGCTCCTGCAGGCGGCCATAGACAGCCATCCGAGAAAGATCCTGATCAAACGGCCTTTGAAAGGACCTTTCCTGGCAGGTGTCAAACCACATTATTCCCTGAAAGGCAAAGCCATCCGCTATGACTGCCTGGTATTTGCCAGGCCGTAAAGTTTTCCATTCGTATCTGTTTTTCGTTTGCATAGTCATTTACACAGAATTCGTTACATAACAGGCATCCCGGCGGGGATGAGGACAGGCTTCCGTTTTTTTGCGGAAGCCTGTTGACATGCCGGGAAAGGCATGCTAATATTCTTATAACCTATTAAGTAGATAGGAATACTAATAATAAAGGAGCGGGCCCCATGCTTTTCATTTTTGAAGAACTTCTCCGCAGTAATTTCAGATATGGCCGAATGCCGGGCTCCCGGTGAGCGCAGAGAGGCATTGTCAGAAAAACTGTCAGTTTTACACAGACGTGCCGTCGGCGCGCAGAGCGGAGCTGTCAGGAAACAGGAGCCGGACCGGTCCGGAAACGGGCAGGGCGGCAGGAACCGGATATGGTCGTATCAGATGAATTGTATTTAAAAGAGGAGGATCAGAAACATGGCAGAGCATACATATAAATTTGAAACATTACAGCTGCACGTAGGACAGGAACAGGCAGACCCCGCGACAGATTCCAGGGCGGTGCCGATCTACCAGACAACTTCCTATGTCTTCCACAGCGCACAGCACGCGGCAGACCGCTTCAATCTCCGGGATGCCGGCAATATCTACGGGCGTCTGACCAACTCCACCCAGGGAGTCCTGGAGGAAAGAGTAGCGGCGCTGGAAGGCGGCGTGGCAGGCCTGGCTGTTGCTGCCGGCGCGGCGGCGGTCACCTATTCCATTCTGGCTCTTGCCCATGCAGGCGAGAACATCGTAGCTCAGAAGACCATCTACGGCGGCTCCTATAACCTGCTGGACCAGACCCTGCCTTCCTATGGCATCCGGACAAAATTTGTCGATGCCCATAACCTGGCGGAAGTGGAAGCGGCCATCGACGACAAGACCAGGGCAGTCTTCATCGAGACACTTGGAAATCCCAATTCCGATATCCCGGATATCGACGCTTTAGCGGAAATCGCTCATAAAAACGGCCTTCCTCTGGTCATTGACAATACCTTTGGCACTCCTTTCATGATCCGCCCGATCGAGCATGGAGCAGATGTGGTCATCCATTCGGCGACCAAGTTCATTGGCGGCCACGGCTCCACGCTGGGCGGTATCATCGTAGACGGCGGTAAGTTCGACTGGGCGGCCAGCGGCAAATTCCCCCAGTTTACGGAACCCAACGCCAGCTACCATGGAGTTTCCTTTGTACAGGCGGCCGGACCCGCGGCTTTCGTGACTTATGTCCGGGCCATCCTGCTCCGTGATACCGGCGCGTGTATCGCCCCGATCAGTGCCTGGATCCTGCTGCAGGGCCTGGAGACGCTGTCCCTGCGTCTGGAAAGGCACGCGGAGAATACAGCCAAAGTCGTGGAATATCTGGCTTCCAACCCTCATGTGGAAAAGGTCAATCATCCTTCCCTGCCGGATCATCCCGATCACGCCCTGTATGAGAAGTATTTCCCCAACGGCGGCGGCTCCATCTTTACCTTTGATATCAAGGGCGGAAAGGACGAAGCATATAAGTTCATCGATAATCTCAAGATCTTCTCCCTGCTGGCCAATGTGGCGGATGTCAAGAGCCTTGTCATCCATCCTTATGACACGACCCACGCGGAGATGACGCCTGAGCAGCTGGCGGACGCCGGCATCAAGCAGAGCACCATCCGTCTGTCCATCGGCATCGAGCATATCGATGATATCATCTGGGATCTGGACCAGGCTTTCGCGGCGCTGGATGATTAATCCCGGAGGTCCTGAAAGGCTTTACGAATACTAAATACCGGCCCTGCAATACAGAACAGCAGTCATGTACTGTATTGCAGGCCGGTATTGCATTCAATAAGTAAAAAATGGTCAACATAATACAAACCGCTTTGACAAACATCCACAGCCTGTCAAAGCGGTTTGCTGTTTTTATAAATTGAATTTTTTTCACATCTGGAGCCTTTGCAGGTCCGTAAAGAAGGCGGGATAGCTGACAGCCGCGCATTCCGCGTTGTCCAGCAGCGTTTCCCCCTCCGCAATCATGCCGGCGACCGCGAAGCTCATGGCCAGGCGGTGATCCCCATAGGTATGGATCAGGGCGCCGTGCAGGGGCCGGCCGCCCCGGATGATCATGCCGTCGTCCGTGGGCGTAATATCGGCGCCCATGGCCCGCAGGCCTTCCGTTACGGTGGCGATGCGGTCAGATTCCTTGACCTTCAGCTCGGCAGCGTCTCGAATGACAGTCTCGCCTTCAGCTGCAGCGGCCATGACAGCAAGGACCGGCAGTTCATCGATCAGGGCCGGGATCAGGCTGCCTTCAATGACCGTCCCTTTCAGGGAAGCAGTACGGACCAGGAGGTCTGCTGCGGGCTCTCCCTGCATTGTCTCGCTGACCGGGCGGATGTCGGCCCCCATGGCTCTGGCTGCCTGCAGGATCCCGGCCCGGGTCGGATTGGTCCCGGTATTGCGGATCAGCAGTTCCGACCCGGGGACCAGACTGGCGGCCGCGATGAAATAGGCTGCCGAAGAAATGTCACCGGGGACCGTAATATCCCTGGCATACAGCTCCTCACAGGGCTCGACGGAAGCATGCCATCCGTCTTCCTTCTGTTCCGAAGTGATGTCAGCCCCAAAGCTGGCCAGCATGCGTTCTGTATGGTCCCTGGACAGGGAAGGCTCGATCAGGACGGTGGGACTGTCCGCGTAAAGGCCTGCGCACAGAACAGCGGATTTGACCTGGGCGGAAGCGACCGGGGACCGCCAGACCGTGCCGTGGAGGGGCCTGCCGTTTATTTCCAGGGGCGCGCAGCCGTTATCGGAAAGGCTGCGTATGTCGGCGCCCATCCGGCCAAGGGGGCTGATGATCCGGCCCATAGGGCGGCGGTTGACCGAGCTGTCTCCTGACAGGATCGAAGTAAAGGGCTGAGGGGCCAGGATCCCGGAGATGATCCGGGTGGTGGTGCCGCTGTTGCCGGTATAGAGGCGGATCCTTCCGTCCGGTGCGGTCAGGCCCCGCATGCCTTTGCCGGCCACAGTCACGGAATGACCGTCCGGGGACAGGTCGATCCGGATTCCCATCCTGCGGAAGCAGTCAACGGTGGACAGGCAGTCCTGTCCGTTGAGAAATCCGCTGATCCGGGTGGTGCCTCTGGCCAGAGCGCCGAACATGACGCTCCTGTGGGAGATGGATTTGTCTCCCGGTATGGTCACTTCTCCCCGCAGCGGGGAGGCTTTATGGATACTGTACATATCTATTTCCTGTTCACTTCAATGATTTTTTATGGATCATTCGGGAAAGTGGACCACAAAACGTCTGTCCTGCAGCAGTCTGGCGGCGGTCGCCAGTTCCTCGTGGCTGTTGAACTCGACCCGGAGGACACCTTCCTGGAACTCCCGGTTATGGTTGATGCCTATATTCTTGATATTGATATTGTTGATCGCCAGGATGGTGGAGACCTCCGCGATCAGACCCGGCCGGTCGGCGATATCCACATGGATAAAGTAGACCTTATGGGCGGACCGGCTGTGGATGGTATCAAAGCTGTCCCGGTAGGAACGGGCAGAGTCAAAATAGTTATAGATACCATCCGCGTTCCCCGCGGCAATGGCCTCCCGGATCCTGCCCAGCTCTGCCGTATAGGAATCGACCAGTTTGAGGATGTTGTCTCTGTTGTTCAGCAGGATGTGCTGCCACATGACCGGGGAAGAAGAGGCGATCCGGGTGATGTCCTTGAAACCGCCGGCGGCGATGGTATGCATGATTTCGTCCGGACTGTCACTGTCCCTGACCAGGTTGACCAGGGAAGCGGCGATGACGTGGGGCACATGGCTGATGGCGGCGGTGGCGAAGTCATGCTCCTCACAGCTGACTGTCAGGGGCAGGGCCCCCAGGGACCGGATGAAGTCATTCATCCAGACGATAGCTTCTTCAGGGAATTCCGGTTCCGGTGCCAGCAGATAGTAGGCGTTTTCCAGCAGAGCGGGATCGGAATTGCGGTAGCCGGTCCTTTCACTGCCGGTCATGGGATGCCCGCCGATGAAATGGCCGGACAGGCCCAGTCCGCGGACTGCTTTATGGATGCTGCCCTTTACGCTGCTTACATCTGTCAGGATCATTTCTTCCTTTACAAAAGGCGCCAGGGCGGCCATGTTCTCACAATTGAGGGCGACCGGCGCGCAGAAAAAGATCAGATCACAGGAGGCCAGTTCTTCGATGGATCCCAGTGCTCTGTCGATCACGCCGTCGAAGCGGGCTTCCCGCAGGGCGGCCAGATCCGGATCATAGGCACAGATCAGGTCGTCCGGATAAACATTCCGGATCGCCCTGGCGATTGTACCGCCGATCAGACCAAGTCCCGCAAAGCCGATGTTCTCAATTTTCCGCATTTTCCTTTCCTCCAGACGCTAGTGTTCCATATGAATTACCATATGCCTGCTTACTATAGCACTTTAACGCGGCGAAGTCAATTCGGATGAACGGAGAAAGCAGAGGCCGGATGTTCCGCGGAGGAGCCTCATGGGCACATTTACACGATTTCTAAAGGATTACCGCTTGTAAATGGTCAGGGAATTTAGTAGAATGTATAAGGTGTTCTGCCTTGAAGACGAGCCAAGACAGCAGAATACATAAAAATAATTGGAGGTCACAGCATGAAAGTTTATACAACCGACAAAATCAGAAACGTTGTTTTACTTGGACATGGCGGATCAGGTAAGACTACGCTTGCTGAGGCAATGTGCTATCTGTCCGGTGTCACATCCAGAATGGGCAAAGTAGAAGATGGCAACACGGTTAGCGATTTTACCAAAGAAGAGCAGAAGAGGGGCATTTCCATCAAGACTGCTGTAATGCCGATCGAATGGCAGGATATTAAGATCAACGTACTCGACACACCCGGCTACTTTGACTTCGTTGGTGAAGTAGAAGAAGCCATGAGCGTTGCCGACGCGGCAATCATCGTTATTTCCGGCAAGTCCGGTATCGAAGCCGGTACTGAGAGAGCATGGGATCTTTGCGAAAAATTCAATCTTCCCAGAATGTTCTATGTTTCCGATATGGATGTTGACAATGTATCCTATCGTGAGATCGTTGAGAACCTGACCAACGAGTTCGGCAAGAAGATCGCTCCCTTCAATTTCCCGATCCGTGAGGATGGAAATTATGTAGGTTATGTCAACGTTGTTTCCGAGAAGGCTTTCCGCTGGAAAGACAAGGATGCCGTGGAAGCGGATATCCCGGATTACAGCGAAGAGTATCTGGAGCAGTATCGTGACACTCTGATGGAAACCGTTGCTGAGACCAGCGAGGAGTTCATGGACCGTTATTTCAGCGGCGACACTTTCTCCGAGGCCGAGATCCGCAGCGCTGTCCGCGTCAACATCCAGGACGGCTCCATCGTTCCCGTAGAGTGCGGCGCCAGCAACATCTGCCGCGGCGTCTACACACTGCTTGACGATATCGTGAAGTATATGCCCAGCGCTGACACCCGCAGCGTCAACGGCATCAACATGAAGACCAACGAGATCTTCGAAGCCAACTTCGATTTCTCCAAGCCCAAGAGCGGCTTCATCTTCAAGACCATCGTAGATCCTTTCATCGGCCGTTACTCCCTGATCAAGGTCCGTTCCGGCGTCTTCAAGACAGATGACATGGTCTATGATTCTGAGCTTGAGACCGAGATCAAGCTGGGCAAGATCTACATCATGCAGGGCAACAAGACTTATGAAGTTCCCGAGCTGCACGCAGGCGATGTAGGCGCTGTTGCCAAGCTGGGCGAAGCCAGGACCGGTGACACCCTGTCCACCAAGGCAACTCCCATCCAGTATCCCAAGATGGACATCTCCAAGCCTTATACCTATCTGCGTTACAAGGCCAAGAATAAGAACGATATCGACAAGATCGCCCAGGCTATGGCCAAGATCGCGTCCGAGGATCCTACATTCAAGCCTGTTACAGACGCGCAGAACAGCCAGTCCCTGATGTATGGTATCGGCGACATGCAGCTTGAAGTCATCAAGAGCATGCTCAAGAATGAGTACAAGGTCGAGATCGATACCGAGAAGCCCAAGGTGGCTTATCGTGAGACCATCCGCAAGACCTCTGATGTAGAGTACAAGTATAAGAAGCAGTCCGGCGGCCACGGCCAGTACGGTCATGTCAAGATGAAATTCAGCCCCTCCGGCAACCTGGATGAAGCTTATGAGTTCGATCAGGAAGTCGTCGGCGGAACTGTTCCCAAGAACTACTTCCCCGCTGTTGAGAAGGGTATCATCGAATCCGTACAGAGAGGCCCTCTTGCTGCTTACCCTGTAGTAGGCGTCAGAGCAGTCCTTTACGATGGATCCTATCATCCTGTAGACTCTTCGGAAATGGCCTTCAAGACCGCTTCCGTACAGGCCTTCAAGAAGGGCTTCATTGAGGCAGGTCCTGTCCTTCTCGAGCCCATCGTTTCCCTTAAGGTCACCATCCCGGATGCTTATACCGGTGATGTTATGGGCGACCTGAACAAGAGGCGCGGCAGAGTCCTTGGCATGAACCCCATCCAGGGCGGCAAGCAGGTCATTGAGGCAGAAGTTCCTCAGTCCGAACTGTTTGATTACTGCACAGTCCTTCGTTCCATCTCCGGCGGACGCGGCGATTACAGCTATGAGTTCGCAAGATATGAGCAGGCTCCTCAGGATATCCAGAGTAAGGAAGTCGAAGCCAGAGCAGCTGCAGTAGCTGACGGCACCGCCGACTGATCCTGATTTCTGATTTCAGTTGACCGTCAGGCAGCCGGCCCGGTCCGGAATCAGATCCTGAAAAGATTATGAGAACTCCGCAGTTTCGGCTGCGGAGTTCTTTTGATGGATTTTTATAGTTACAGTTGATATGTAAGCCGTATGAGATTTGTTATAATACACTTGTCATACATAAATCAGCTGCAGGTATATGGATGAGACTGCCTGAGAAGAGGAGGACAAGGATGATGCTATTGGAAATGATAAATGGGAAAAAGCTGGCTGCTGTGATTCTGGCAGCTGTAATCGGTACGGCGGCGGTATCAGGCTGCGGGGCTCCCTCTGCTTCTCAGGATACAGCAAAAGAAACAGAAGCAACACAAGCCGGGGCCGGCGCAACCGGGGCGGCGAAGGAGGACTCGGAAGCGGAACCTGCTGCGGAAGGTGCCAGTCAGGTTACGGCATTACAATCAGCGGATGAGGACTCGGAAGCGGAACCTGCTGCGGAAGGTGCCAGTCAGGTTACGGCATCACAAACGGCGGATGAGAACGCGGGCGTGACGGCGGCAGTTCCTGAGGTGAGCGGACAGGCCGGCACGGAAGCGATTGCGGAAATCCCGCTGAGTGAAGAAGAAATGCAGCAGGCTTTTGACAGTGCGGTTCCCTACGAAGATGGTTTCACGGTTGTCATTCATTCATCCAATGGGGATGAGATCGTCCTGGACAGCTCGGAAGGTACCACGCTTCAGGGAAAGACAATGCCTCCTGTGAACGGCAGCGACTTTAAGTGGACACGGATCACCGGCGCCGCCGCTTCTTCAACTCTTTATGTCAAAGGATATGATTACAGTGTCTGGAACATGCTGGACTGGAATCCGAAGACCTGCTGGGCAGAGGGCAACCCCTATTCGGAGGGAACGATGGAAGGCTTTGCTTACGCAACGGATTATAATACCAGAATTGACGGCTTCCGGATCTATCCGGGGTATCAGAAGAGCGCCAAAGTTTACAGAAATAATATTGTGCCCCTGATGCTGATGATCGAAGTCGGCGGTCAAGACATATACTGGGAACTGGGTGACTGGCTTTACAGCAGAATAAATGATGGTGAATGGTACTGGGCAGACATTTATCTGTATAATCCTGTATATTCTGACGGTGTGATCTATGTGTATATCGGAGCGGTCACGGCATTTTCAAGCAATCCGGATTATGACTGCTGTATCTCGGAATTCCATCCTTTCAGATATTAAGAGCATAAGTATTAAGAGTATAAATATAGAAAAGACCAGATAGAAACATATATAAAGAACAGATCCTGGGAACGGATCCTGTCGCGCCCCGGAGATTCGTATCACAAACAGCTTTATTCACTTCTTCATTTGTGATATACTTTTATGCGGCTGTTTACAGCCCCGGGTACCGGCCCGGAGACAGATCCCAAGATCGGAGGAAGCATTATTTATGAACTATGATTTTAAGAAGATAGAACCCAAGTGGCAGAAGAAATGGGAAGATGCCCAGCTGTTCAAGGCAGAGGACTTCAGTAAGAAGCCTAAATTTTACGGACTGGTGGAATTCCCTTATCCAAGCGGCGCGGGCATGCACGTCGGCCATATCAAAGCCTATACCAGTATCGAAGTCATCTCCAGAAAGAGAAGGATGCAGGGGTATAATGTCCTGTTTCCCATCGGCTTCGACGCTTTCGGTCTGCCCACTGAGAATTACGCGGTCAAGACCAATACACATCCCCGTATCATCACGGATGTCAATATTAAAAAATTCTCTGACCAGCTCAGAAAAGTAGGGTTTTCCTTTGACTGGGACAGGACCATTGATACAACGGATGAGAATTATTATCACTGGACCCAGTGGATCTTCCTCAAGCTCTATGAGCACGGTCTGGTATTCCGGGACAAGACGCTGGTCAATTACTGCCCTCACTGCAAGGTCGTTCTGGCCAATGAGGACAGCCAGGGCGGTAAGTGCGATATCTGCCACAGCGATGTCATCCAGCTGCCCAAGGTGGTCTGGTATCTGCGGATCACCGATTATGCCGAAAAGCTGCTGCAGGGCCTGAATGATGTGGATTATCCCGAGAACATCAAGCTGCAGGAGGTCAACTGGATCGGCAAGTCCACCGGCGCTTTTGTAGACTTCTCCTTCAACGGCGTAGATGAGAAGATCGAAATCTATACCACAAGGCCTGACACGCTCTTTGGCGTTACTTTTATGGTCATGGCGCCCGAGCATCCTCTGATCGACAAATACGCGGACCGCATCACCAACATGGACGCCATCCAGGCTTACCGCGAGGAGTGCGCCAGGAAGACCGAGTTCGAGCGTACCCAGCTGGTCAAGGATAAGACCGGTCTCAAGATCGAGGGCCTGGAAGCGGTCAACCCCGTGAACGGCAAGGTCGTCCCGATCTTTATCTCCGACTATGTCATGATGGGATACGGCACCGGCGCGATCATGGCAGTGCCTGCCCATGACCAGCGTGACTGGGAATTTGCCCATAAATTCGGTATCGATATTATTGAAGTCATCAAAGGCGGCGACATTGAGAAAGAAGCCTATACCGGCGACGGCGAGATGGTCAACTCCGGCTTCCTCAACGGCCTGACCAATAAGAAGGACTCCATTGCCAAAATGACCGAATACCTGGTAGAAAAGGGCATCGGCCGCGCCGGCATCCAGTACAAGATGAAAGACTGGGCCTTCAACAGACAGCGTTACTGGGGCGAGCCCATTCCGCTGATCCACTGCCCCAACTGCGGCGTCGTGCCGGTTCCTTATGAGGAACTGCCTCTGCGCCTGCCGGAGATCCAGGACTTTGAGCCCGGTGAGGACGGCAAGTCCCCTCTGGCCAGGATCCCTGAATTTGTCAACTGCACCTGCCCCAAGTGCGGCGGCCCTGCGGAGAGAGAGACCGATACCATGCCCCAGTGGGCAGGATCCTCCTGGTATTTCCTTCGTTATGTGGATCCCCACAACAACAAGGCATTCGCGGATC
>AUXO013704283.1_pt1 | contig 13019 bp, 10 predicted proteins | sample 768731 | NCBI WGS metagenome assembly AUXO01 (sample SAMN02715735, study PRJNA202380) | gut metagenome | biome: sheep rumen | host: Ovis aries | place: New Zealand: Palmerston North
TGCGGGTCCAGCCGTCCCTGCCCATCCAGTGCCAGCCGTCGCTGAACTTGTGCCAGCCGGTATAGGCGGCCCCGGTTTTGTCAAAGCAGTAGCATTTGCCGTCGATCCACCACCAGCCTGTCAGTTTTTTGCCTTTTTTATCATAGTAATAGATTTTGCCGCCCTTTTTCTTCCACTTGCCGCCGGAAGCCGTGACAGCCTGTACTTCCACGGGACCGCCCAGGCTTCGGGCCGCCCGCGTGCTGAATGTTCCGCCCGGCGTCTGCGGCAGCAGGTTCCCCACTGTGAGGACCAGCAGCAAAAGCGCCATACAGCGCAGTATCTGTTTTTTCAAAATATCCTCCCTCATTTACCGTGCGTCGGAACGACCGCTCAGAAAAGCGGTCACAGCATCAGCTGCAGCTTTTCCGGATATACGCCCAGGGTGATCCTGCTGGATTTGAAATTAACTTCTCCGTCCGTATGGACCCAGAGCGGTTGTCCGGTCTCAATGGTCATGCTGCGGCAGCGGGCTGTCCGGATCCCTTTCATACCGACATGGCCTCCCTTATAGACCTTCGGGAAGATATGGAAGAAGTTGAGCCGGTTGATATCGCCGGCCATACACATGTCCACCTGCCGGTCCTGATCGGAGGATCCCGGGCAGAACATAAAACCGCCGCCCTCATAGGTCTGGTTCATGCAGACAGCCAGCAGGCCCCTGCGGCTGCAGATCCGGCTGCTGCCGTCATCGCCCCGGAGGGTGATCCGCATGGGGACCATGGGACTGGTCATGATCAGGCGGATGGCCACCGAGATATAGATCAGCTTGCCCAGGGATAGGCGGTTCAGGATCTTTTTAAAGGGGGAGATGACAGCCTGCTGACAGATGGCGGCGTCAAAGCCGATGCCGGAGCTGATATTGAAAAGCCAGTGTTCTCCGGATTTGTGGGGCTCCTGCAGCCCGGGGATGGGTTCGTGACTGACCGGATCCAGTTCGCAGGACCGGTTATGGGTGATCAGCTCCCCTACATCCACACTGCGCACGACTTCGCCTTTCAGGATCCTGTCAATGATACGGTCCCGGTCGTCGGGCAGGCCCAGGCTCAGGGACAGGTCATTGCCGGAACCGACCGGGATAAAGCCCAGCCGGGTCTTCTGGAAATCCCGGATTCCGTTGACGGCTTCATTCACAGAGCCGTCTCCGCCCAGGACCACCAGTTTGATCACATCCTCCGTCCCGGAGGCATCCACCTTATTGGTGGTGATCTCCGCAGCCAGTTCGCGGATCGTTTTGTCTATGGAAGAACAGTAGACTTTATAGGCCTCCCCGTTTTCCTGAAAGCGGGGTTCGATCTTATGCCAGTTTTCCAGGCCGCGGCCCGAGCAGCTGCCTGGATTCACAATGATATGGAACATAGCGTTCTCCTTTGCTAAAGGACCGCGCCTCCCGGGCGGAGGCGGGCCTGTCTGTCTGTTATTGCAACATATCCGGCCGATGCCGGTCTTTATTCATAAATCATCTCCGCCCGGAGCTTAAAGAGGATCCTGTTCCATCCTCTTCAGTTCGGGCAGGATGGTCAGCAGCATGGTGGTGAAGGAGGCCATGCCTCCGACAAAATTGGAAATGGGCTCTGCCATAAAAACACCGTTCAAGCCCATGCCGAACACGCCGGGCAGGAGGACGGTCAGGGGCACAACGATGATGACCTTGCGGAAGATGGAGAAAAAGATGGCCCGCTTTTTTTTGTTCAGGGCCTTGAAGGTGGTCTGGCCGCTGATCTGCAGGGCCTGAAAAGGGAAGGCAAAGAAATACAGATGCAGGGCAGGGACCGCATCCCGGATCATCTCTTTGTCAGGCGTGAAAATACCGATGAATAAGCCCGGCTGCCAGAGCAGCAGCAGCCAGGAGACCAGGGTATAGGAGACGCCCAGAATGGTCATGATCAGGATCGACCGGCGCACGTTGTCTGGCCTGCGGGCCCCGTAATTAAAGCTCAGGACCGGTGATGTCCCGTCGCCGATGGCCAGGACCGGGGTATCCAGCATCTGGCGGACCGAAGAGACGACTGTCATGATGGAGACATACAGATCGCCTCCATAGCCGGACAGCATGTTGTTGCAGGCGGCGCTGACCAGAAAATTGGTGGCCGACATGACAAAAGAGGACAGCCCCAGGCTGACAATGTCCGCCGCGGTATCCAGATGCCGCAGGAAGTCCGCGGGCGTTATCAGACGCAGGCGCAGCTCTGCCTGCCGTCCGCACAGGAAACGCAGGACGAAGGCTGCCGACAGGCCCTGGGAGAGGACGGTCGCCAGGGCCGCTCCCCGGACGCCCATGCCCAGCACAAAAATAAAGACCGGATCCAGGAGCAGATTGCATACAGCCCCGATGACGACCGTGAACATGCCTGCCCCGGCAAAACCCTGGGCGTTGATATAGGGATTGAGTCCCGTGGCCAGCATGGAAAAAATGGTCCCCAGCAGGTAGATCCGCAGGTAGGGAAGGGCGAAGACCAGATTGGTATCCGAGGCGCCCAGCAGACGCAGCACGGGTTCCGCCGCCAGTTCCCCCGCCGCTGTGATGAAAAGGCCTGTACTTACCAGAAGAAAACAGGACACATTCATGACCTCTTCCGCTTTGGCCCGGCGGCCCCGGCCCCGCTCGATCGAGCACAGGGGAGCTCCGCCCGATCCGTACATATTGGTAAAGGCGGAAATGAAGATAATAACGGAAAAGCACAGACCTGCCGCACCCAGGGCAACGGTCCCTTCCCCGGGGATTCGTCCTATATAGATACGGTCGACAATATTGTAGAGCAGGTTGATGATCTGGGCGGCCAGCATAGGCAGGGCGGACCGCAGGATATTCCGGAAAATACTGCCTTCGGAAAACTGGATCTGTCTCATGGTGCGATAATCCTTTCAGCTGAGAAAAGTATAGCACATTTTTTCTGTCCCCCTGGAAACGGATTTGACGTTCCGCGTCCTGCCTGTTTTCCGCCGGCAGGGAATTGGATTGAAAAAACGATTTAATTGTGGTAAATTTAATTGTATATTAAAAATGAGAGAGGGAATACTGACGGCCGCTGAAAGGAAGAAGACCATGGAGGATAAATACGATTGCCTGAAACTGGAGAACCAGCTCTGTTTTCCACTCTATGCCTGCTCCAAGGAAATCATCCGCAGGTATAAGCCTTTTCTGGACGAGCTGGACCTGACCTATACCCAGTATCTGGCCATGATGGTCATGTGGGACCGGGGCGAGATGAATGTCAAGCATCTGGGCGAATGTCTCTATCTGGATTCGGGGACTCTGACCCCTGTCCTGAAAAAGCTGGAATCCAAGGGCTATGTGATCAGGAGCCGCTCCCGGGAGGACGAACGGAACCTGATCGTCAGGATCACGGACAAAGGCAGACGGCTCCGGGAAGAGGCCCTGCGGGTGCCGGAGGCCATGAGCAGCTGTGTCAGCCTGGATCCCGGGGACGCCGAACTGCTTTACAGGCTTCTCTATAAAGTGCTGGACGCCATGGCCGAAACTGTTTAAATCTTTTGACACCTCAGACCGGTTCTGGGGTATAATAAATAAAAAGGGCCGGAAACCGGCTGCTGCCGGCTGCCTGCCCGAGTTAGGAGGACTGCTCATGAAACCGATGCTGAAGATACCTTCCAGAAGATATCCCCACATAATGCTGAAAGTGATTCCGGGTCACTTTGTGACGCCCAACTCCCATATTAACAATTATATCGATCTTTCGACCATGAAGACCCGGCAGAGCGAGGCAGTCGAGGTCGCCAAGGCGATCAGCGAGACATACGCGAGCAGCACGATCGTGGATACGATCGTCTGTATGGACGGCATGGAAGTCATCGGCGCTTTCCTGGCAGACAGGCTGACCAGGGCCGGTATTATGTCCATGAACCAGCATAAGACCATTTATATCGTCCGTCCCGAATTCGATGTCAGCGGACAGATGATTTTCCGTGAGAACAATCAGATGATGATCCGGGGCAAGCACTGTCTGCTGCTCCTGGCGTCAGCGACCACCGGCCGTACAGTTGCCAGAGCCAGCAACAGTATCTATTATTACGGCGGGACCATAACCGGCATTACGGCAATCTTTTCGGCTGTTTCCAAAATGGCGGGCCAGCCCATCAACGCCCTGTTCACCTCTGCGGACCTTCCGGAATACAGGACCTATACGCCTGATAACTGTGCCATGTGCCGCAACCGGCAGAAGATTGACGCCATCTGCAACGGATACGGCTATTCCACCGTGAACTGAATCTTACTTCCAACGAGAATACAGAATTCTGAAAGAGAGCTGCCGGTCAGCTCTCTTTTTTTGAAAACATAGTGATTTTAAAAATGTTTTGTGATATGATGCATACGTATGTCTATACCCAAAAACGGGAAAGACATCCTTTTTGAAGTAAACTGACAGGTTTCCGTCCGGAACAGCAAAGCAGCCCGGCGGATTCCTGTCCTGAAATAGGAAATAACAGACCTTTCAGAAACAAAAAGAAAAAACGAAGCGCGTATGGACGCGCGGAAAGAGGAACATATGGGTTTTTTCGATAAGATTTTCGGGACGCACAGCCAGCGGGAGATCAAGAGGATCATGCCTCTGGTGGATAAGATCGAAGCGCTGCGTCCTGACATGCAGGCCCTCCCGGATGAGGAGTTCCCGGCCAGAACAGCCCAGTTCAAGGAGAGACTGGCTGCCGGGGAGACCCTGGATGATATTCTGGTGGAAGCCTTTGCCTTATGCCGCGAGGCGGCCAGGAGAGTTCTTAATATGGAGCCCTTCCGTGTGCAGCTGATCGGCGGAATCATCCTGCACCAGGGCCGTATCGCCGAGATGCGTACCGGTGAAGGCAAGACGCTGGTAGCCACCATGCCTGCTTACCTGAACGCCCTGGAAGGACAGGGCGTCCATGTCGTTACCGTCAACGATTACCTGGCCAAACGAGACGCGGAGTGGATGGGACAGATCTACCAGTTCCTGGGACTGACTGTAGGCGTTGTCCTCAACAGCATGACCTCCGCGGAACGTCAGGAAGCCTACGGATGCGACATCACCTACGTGACCAACAACGAGCTGGGATTTGACTATCTGCGTGACAATATGGCCATCTACAAGCGTCAGCTGGTCCTGCGGGGGCTCCATTACGCCATCATCGACGAAGTGGACTCTATCCTGATCGACGAAGCAAGGACCCCTCTGATCATTTCCGGCCAGAGCGGCAAGTCCACCAAGATCTATGAAGCCTGCGATATCCTGGCCAAGCAGATGAAACGCGGCGAAGACATGGATGACCTGTCCAAGATCGACGCCATCATGGGCATCGAGCAGGAGGAGACCGGTGATTTCATTGTCAATGAGAAGGATAAAGTCGTCAACCTGACCGCGGAAGGCGTCAGCAAGGTGGAGCGTTTCTTCCATATTGAGAACCTGGCGGACGCCGAGAACCTGGAGATCCAGCACTGCATCATCCTGGCCCTGCGGGCCAACAACCTGATGCATCTGGACCATGACTATATCGTCAAGGACGACCAGGTCCTGATCGTCGATGAGTTTACAGGCCGTGTCATGCCCGGCAGACGCTACAGCGACGGCCTGCATCAGGCCATCGAAGCCAAGGAGCATGTCAAGGTCAAACAGGAGAGCCGCACCCTGGCGACCATTACCTTCCAGAACTTCTTCAACAAATTCGACAAGAAGTGCGGTATGACCGGTACAGCCCTGACAGAAGAACGTGAATTCCGTGACATCTACGGTATGGACGTCATAGAGATCCCTACCAACATGCCCATCCAGCGTATCGACCTGCAGGACGCGGTCTACAAGACCAAGAAAGAGAAATACAGGGCAGTGGTCCGCGCTGTCAAGGAGGCCCATGACAAAGGGCAGCCCGTCCTGGTCGGTACCATCACCATTCAGGTCTCGGAGGAACTGTCCAAAATGCTCAGCAGGGAAGGGATTCCCCATAATGTACTGAACGCCAAGTTCCATGAGCAGGAAGCGGAGATCGTGGCCCAGGCCGGTGTCCACGGCGCCGTTACCATCGCCACCAACATGGCCGGCCGAGGCACGGATATCAAGCTGGATGATGAGTCCAGAGCGCTGGGCGGTCTGAAGATCGTCGGCACCGAGCGGCATGAATCCAGGCGTATCGATAACCAGCTGCGCGGCCGTTCCGGACGACAGGGCGATCCCGGTGAATCCAGGTTCTACATCTCTCTGGAGGATGACCTGATGCGTCTGTTCGGTGCCGAGCGTATGATCGATATGTTCAACAAACTGCAGATTCCCGAGGACGAGGAACTGTCCCACAAGATGCTGACCAATACCATTGAGAATGCCCAGAAGAAGATCGAGAGCAATAACTTTGGTATCCGTAAGAACCTGCTGGATTATGACCAGGTCATGAATGAGCAGAGAGAGATCATCTACAAGGAAAGACGTCAGGTCCTGGACGGCGAATCCATGCGGGATTCCATCTTCTCCATGATTTATGATATTGTTGACAACGCCGTCGATACCAGCATCGGTGAGGACGCGGATCCGCAGGAATGGGATCTGGCTGAGCTCAACCAGCTGCTGCTGCCCGTGATCCCCCTGCAGGTCATTACCCCTGAGAGGATCAGCGCCTCCTCCAGAGACGGTCTCAAGCAGGAACTCAAGGAAGAAGCCGCCAGGCTCTATGAGAGCAAGGAAGCGGAATTCCCCGAGCCGGAAGCCATCCGTGAAGCGGAGCGTGTCGTCCTGCTCAAGGTCGTTGACCGTAAATGGATGAGCCATATCGATGACATGGAACAGCTCCGTCAGGGTATCCGCCTGCAGAGCTTTGCCCAGCATGATCCTCTGGTCGAATATAAGATCATGGGCTATGACATGTTCAATGAAATGACAGCCAACATCATGCAGGATACGGTGCGGACCCTCTTCCATATCCGGGTCGAGCAGAAGGTCGAGCGGGAGGAAGTAGCCAAGGTCACCGGCACCAATAAGGACGATACGGTCCAGATGAAGCCCAAGGAAAGAGCGGAGAAAAAGATTTCCAGAAATGCCCCCTGCCCCTGCGGCAGCGGCAAGAAATACAAGAACTGCTGCGGCAGAGTTTCCTGAAGGCTGAAGAACCGGGGGACCTTCCGCTGAGGAAGGCCCCTGTTCCCGTTTACGGCTTATATTTTCAGGAAAGGAATGATCTATATGATACAGTTAGACCAGATGAAATTAGAACTCCAGCAGTATGAGGCCCCCATGGAGGAGGTCCGTGATTCGCTGGATCTCGACTATAAAAAACAGAGGATTGAAGAACTGCAGAGAGAATCCGAGGCCCCCGATTTCTGGATGAACGCGGATAAGGCCAACCAGAAGATGAAACAGCTCAAGGATCTGCAGACCATCGTGGAGGACGCGGACGGCCTGGTCAATTCCTATGAAGAGATCATGATGATGATCGAAATGGGTAATGAAGAAGAGGACGAATCCGTCGTGGAGGAAGTCCGGACCGACCTGGACGCCTTTGAGGCCAAGATCGAGGAAATGCGGCTGGCCACCCTGCTGACCGGGGAATATGACGACAGCAACGCCATCATCAGCCTGAACGCGGGCGCCGGCGGCACCGAGAGCTGTGACTGGTGCTCCATGCTCTACCGTATGTATACCAAATGGGCGGACAAGAAAGGTTTCACCATTGACGTCATGAACTATGTGGACGGCGATGAAGCCGGCATCAAATCCGTGGATTTCCAGATCAACGGAACCAACGCCTACGGCTATCTGAAATCGGAACGGGGCGTACACCGCCTGGTCAGGATTTCCCCTTTCAACGCCCAGGGCAAACGGCAGACCTCTTTTGTTTCCTGTGACGTCATGCCGGATATTGAGAAGGACATTGACATTGTGATCAATCCGGATGATATCCGGATCGATACTTATCGAAGCAGCGGTGCCGGCGGCCAGCATATCAACAAGACATCTTCCGCCATCCGGATCACCCATTTCCCGACCGGCGTCGTCGTGACCTGCCAGAATGAGCGGTCCCAGTTCCAGAACAAGGACAAGGCCATGCAGATGCTCAAGGCCAAACTCTACATGCTCAAAAAGGAAGAGGAAGAGGCCAAACTGGCGGGCATCCGCGGCGAGGTCAAGGACATCGCCTGGGGCAGCCAGATCCGGTCCTACGTCCTTCAGCCTTATACCATGGTCAAGGATACCAGGACGCAGGAGGAAACATCCAACGCGGCCGGCGTCCTGAACGGCGACCTGGACCGCTTCATCAACGCCTACCTGAAGATGCAGGCAGGCAAAGCAGAGAGACATGAGAACTGATTCCATGGAAACAGCGGTAAAGACCATTAAACTATATGACGACAGACCCTATGATCTCTCCTTCACGGGAGAGATCATTTATGCGGGCCCCATGGAAGAGGGGACCCGCAGACTGATCCTGGACAGGACCCTCTTCTTTCCGGAAGAGGGCGGCCAGTCCCCCGACCGGGGCATGCTGGCTGACTGCCGGGTCACGGATGTACAGATCCGGGACGGGATCATTACGCATACCGTCCGCGGCAGCAGGGAACGGCTGGAGGTCCTGGAGCCCGGCTGTCAGGTCCGGGGGGAACTGGACTGGGATTTCCGCTTCTCCAATATGCAGAACCATACCGGCGAGCATATCCTGTCCGGCCTGCTCCACAGCACTTACGGATTTGATAATATCGGCTTCCGCCTCAGCCCCAACACAGTTACACTGGATTTCAACGGCCATCTGGACAGGGACGGTCTGCTGGAGATCGAGCGCAGGGCCAATGAAGCCGTCTACGCCAATCTGGAGGTCTATGCCCGATATCCGGAGCGGGACCGGCTGGAGGCCATGGAATACCGCAGTAAAAAGCAGATCGACGAAGCGGTCCGGGTCGTGACCATCCCGGGCGTGGACGCCTGCGCCTGCTGCGCCCCCCATGTCAGGAGGACCGGTGAGATCGGAGTCATCCGGATCCTGAAATCCCTTCGCTATAAGGGCGGGACACGTCTGACCATCCTCAGCGGCCGCAGGGCCCTGGCCCTGATGCAGCAGCAGCTGATCGTGCTGGAGGATGTTTCTCATCTGACCAGCCGGAAACAGGAAGAGCTGGCGGAGGGCGTGCGTTCCCTGCTGGAGGAGAACGCGGACCAGCGGTTCCGGATCGGTGAGCTGGAGCGGCAGATCACAGACCTGCGTCTTTCGGCCATCCCCGCGGAGCAGAAGAATGTATTTCTGGCGGAAGCGGATATGAGTCCCCTGGCCCAGCGCGGCTATGTCAACGGCCTCTGTGAGCGGCATGAAGGCTGCTGCGGGGTCTTTGTCGGCAATGACAGCGAGGGCTATAAATTTATCATTGGTGCCCGGCAGAGCGACGCAAAACATCAGAATGCTTTGCATTCTGATGCCAGACAGGCAGCGGCCCTGCTGCGGGAGAAGCTGGGGGCCCGGGGCGGCGGCAAGCCGGCCATGGTACAGGGGTCTGTCAAAGCCGCCTGGCAGGAGATCCAAAAGGTCCTGGAAGGACTGTCCTGACGGACAATAAAAAAACAGAAGAAAACCGTGTCCCGCTAAATCAGGCGGGACACGGTTTTTTCTGTTTCAGGATCCGGATGTCAGATAATTCAGATCTTTTTCATTGATCAGCACGCCCGAGAACCGGGCCATGCCGAAACGGTCCATGAAGGTATCGCATTTGCAGAGGAACATATAGAAGGTATTCATACCGGTGCCGCACAGGGTCTCGAAATTGCCCTGCCCTTTGGCGATCCTTATATCCGCAGCCCGGATCAGGGCTTCTGTTTCCGGAGGAACCCGGAGACAGCCGTCCAGGGGGGTACCGGGGACTTTGACGCCATTACCGGTTACGGGGACAAGGGATGTCAGGCCGATGTCCTCCGCGTCCTCTATAGTGGCGTCATTCTGGATATTGAAGCCTCTGACCAGAACAGTGATCTGCAGACCGGGATACATTTCCAGCAGCAGACGGATCAGGATCTTGTCCATTACGATCTCACCGCAGTTGTCTGTGATATAGAGAAGGCTCCGGGCGGACGCCAGTTCTTCTTTAAATGACTGCAGGACCCTGTCCGGGATCCCGATTCCGGCGCTCTCCTCCATCAGTTCCATCAGCTTTTTCTCGGAGACATCCGCGATGACGCCGAAATCGATATAATTGCCTGTCATGGCGAACTGGATGGCTCTGCGGATGGGATCGCCGGAAGCCCGTACGATTCCCATGACCTGTTCCTCCACAGACAGCATCAGGCGGTTGAACCGTTTTTTTGCCTCCAGCATCGGGGTGTCAATATCCTGGTATTTCCGGATTATATTCAGCAGGACTGCTGATATGGAGGGGGCGGATTCCCGGCCTTCGCAGCCGGCGGCGGCTTCCCGTAATTCTATTTTGACCTGGTCTATGACCTGCGGCTCCAGGGGCAGCTGGTCCGCCCTGCCCAGGGCGCTTCGCAGGCAGCATGCGCGGCAGTTTTCATTTGCAAGCATTCCGATCCTCTTTTCCGAAACTGTAAGAAGGCAGCATTGAACATCCCGAAGCCTGCGCCTGTTTTTATAAGGCGGCGTCAGGATATATTATTATAACATTTCCGTCCGCGGAGGGAAAATGTCATTCTTTTCTGACAGACCGGATTCTTTTGCGGATTCCTTAATCCGCTGATTGTGGTATCATGGGAAAGAATGAAACGCAGTCATGACGGAAAGAGGTGGGAAAATGGCCAAATTGTATTTCAGATATGGCGCAATGGGCAGTTCCAAGACGGCGAATGCCCTGATGGTACGCTACAATTATGAAGAGAAGGGACAGTACGCGGTGATCCTCAAGCCCAGGCTGGACAACCGGGATGGCGCAAAAACCGTCTATTCCAGGATCGGCCTGCAGGCGGAAGGGGAATTTGTAGAAACGTTCCTGGAGAAAGTAAAAAGGGAATGGATGCCCTGTCTGCAGGATGGCGTGCTGACGGCAGAGAAGGGTGACTGGAACCGTTACGCGGCTGTGATCGTGGATGAGGCTCAGTTCCTGACAGCAGATCAGGCTGACCTGCTGTCGGAGCTGGTGGATTATTTTGATATTCCGGTCATCTGTTACGGGCTGCGGACAGATTTCCGGGGGATGCTGTTCGAGGGTTCCCGCCGGCTTCTGGAGATCGCGGACCGGATTGAAGAAATTCCGACAGTCTGCTGGTGCGGCCGGCGGGCCCATTTCAATGCCAGATTCAGTGACGGGAAAATCCTGCGTACCGGTGAACAGATTTTCCTGGGCGCGAATGAAAGCTATGTCTCTTTGTGCCGGAAGCACTATAAAGAAGGAAAATTAAGAGAGGAATAGACTTTCACGGCCTGGGCTCTTCGTCCCGGATATACTCAGCTATATCAGATAAGCGGCAGTCCAGAATTGAGCACAGACGGTTCAGCGTATAGGTACTGACATGCTGGTTTTTCCTGAGTCTGTGCAGCTGGCCGTTGCTGATCCTGTAGTCTTTGATCAGTGTATACTGGGAGATCTTTTTCGCCTTCATGGTCTCCCACAGCTTGTCATATACGATCATGGCGTGATCCTCCTTTTTTGATACCATGTTATTATATAGCCCGCAAAATGGGTATGACCTATAATCGGACAATCCTGAGGCAGAACTAAACCTGGGACCAGTGAAAAAGACAGCAGGTCTTTTTCGCTGGTCTTTTTATTGTTTTTCGCGAAATACAGACAGAAAGGACCGGTGCCGGCAGCTCATTTTCAGCCTGGATGGCGGGATCCGGCGGATTTCTGCTGCCGCCGCACGAAATCTCCGAAAGACGGGAGGATTCGTAGATTTTCGTTCCGGGTGGGAGTAGCATGATAGAAACGAAGGAGATTCCTTCGTTCCTGTTTTCTGCCGGTTGTCTGTACCGGCAAGGCAAGCACATCTTATAAGCATATCTAAAGGAGGATCTTTTATGAAAAAGGGAACATCCGGCGGAGGGCGCTTCCATGCCCTCCGCCGTGCCGGCAGGCATTGGACCCGGCAGCTGCTGAGGCTGCTTTTGATTCTGGCTGTTCTGTCAGCCTGTATGGATCCGGCGGTGGCGGCCCGGGCAGCAGAAAGCGGCGGCGCCGCGACGACTGCGGCCGCCGCGGAGGAAGAAGACAAACAGGGGGCCGGTGCGGCGTCTGTGCCCGCCGGGGAGGACGAAACCAGATCCGGTGACACGGACAGGACGGATGCCGGCGGTACTGCATGGACGGGCGTGGAGCCTGGCGGCGGTGAAGCCCCGGCGGCCGGAGGAACTGCGGCGCCCGCGCAGGCAGCGGATCCGGACACAGAGCCGGCAGAGGAAAGTCCGGCTGCGGTGACAGGTGCCGCGGCGGCGCCGATGGCCGAGACAGCCGCGGAAGCCGCTGCAGAGGCAGCCGCGGAAGGCAGCGGTTCTCCCCTGGGACAGCTCTCAGACGGCCAGAGACAGGCGGCCATCGCGGCGCTGACCTCTTCCGGGCGGCGTATGCTGAAAGCTGCGGGCAATGAATCGGACCTCCCCTCCTATGTGACAGTGACCGGAGAACAGTATCTTGGCTACAGCGGGGCAGGTTATGGTGACTGGCATACGACGCTTTTGTTTGTGAAAGACTCCAATGGAAACCAGATGACCATGTTCTGTATGGAGCCGCCTCTGCAGGGCATCAGCGTAGGAGACCGCGTGGAGAAGCTCTATCGTGTTTCCAACAGTACACTGATCAAAATATATTATTACGGTTCTTACGGTCCCGGCAGGAATTACGCGTCCGGAATCAACAGCGCACCGGGGGCTGACGCCCTGATCACCCATGTGGCTGCGGCCAAAGTTTTCTATGAGGCAGGCGGCGGCAGGACCAGCAGTACCGGGGATATCTGGTCCCTGGGGACCAGTGAGAAGCTGATCCGGGATGTGAACACGTATTTAGGCAGGCTGGAATCCCTGCCTGTCCCTTCCGGCGTCACATGCTTCATGACAGACGGACGTACACCGGACGG
>AUXO010063734.1_pt1 | contig 13017 bp, 15 predicted proteins | sample 768731 | NCBI WGS metagenome assembly AUXO01 (sample SAMN02715735, study PRJNA202380) | gut metagenome | biome: sheep rumen | host: Ovis aries | place: New Zealand: Palmerston North
AGACTAATAGTAAATTGAAGGAGGACATTAACAAGCAACTTGATGAGTTAAAGGATAAGGTACACAGTCAAAAATCTTTGGAATCAGTCTTCCTGAAACTCAAATTGTCCGTTATGAATTATTTATCTCATTTCTATTGGAAATTGCACCTACCATAGGTGTTATGATAAAATGAAAAAGGGGATATTAAATAATACCTATTGTTTTTTTTCTTACTATTGAAATAATTATCATTTTCCTATTTTTATGGGTAGTAATTATTTTAATTTGATGTTATAAAATATAATATAATAAAAGGGGTGTTTTATGAAAAAATTTATCAAAGATATATTTAACAAAGGTAACTTTAAGGATTATTTCAAAAGAAATAAGATTTTTCTAATAGTGTCCTTGATTGTATTGGTATTATCTATTTACTCGGGCTTTACGGATTCACAGTCTTATATTGCCTTTTCCAATCATTCATTTGGTCAATCATTTATATCAAATAATAGTATCGACACTTTATCAAACATTTTAACGTCATTTGCTATGATGTTGTACAATAACTTGTATATCATCGTGATGGGTTTGAGTTTTTCAGTACTTGCAATGTTATCTTTTGTTGCAAATACTGTTTCAATAGGATATCTATTAAACCAACTGAACACGTCTCTTTCAGTTCCAAGTGTCATTTTCATGTTAATTGCAAGCGTATTTGCCATGTGCGGGGCATTCTTGGTAACTAAGATGGAAGTCCGATTCATAGGATATTTAATTAATTCTAAGAAAAATTCATTAACTAAACTCAAGGTACCATTAAAGGATTTGATTCTTTCAATGGTAATCATGATAATATGTATCTTGATCGCTTCAATATTAAATGCGGTATTATTATAAATGTTTAATAACATTTATTTACTTTTTTTACAAAAAAATTAGGAAAGAGGAGATTAGTGTTGGTCTATTCCAAAGTATTCATTTCTGGCATTTACCATTGCCTGAATATTTTTAAGTGGACTGGCTGCTGCAATACCACAGCTTGGTGCTACTACATCAACGCCTTTTTCCAGTGCTTGTAGTACTTCCTGTCTTACTTCTTCTGGTGTTCCCCTATATAATGTTTTACTTGTTGATATGTTACCACAAACTTGTGATATGTCTCCAAGACTATGTTTTACTGCCTGTGCATCCCTCATGTCTACTGCTTCTTCAATACTTATTCCGTTATATCCACAGGATAACATGTCTTTTAGCATATTTTTCACATGTCCACATATATGTAATACGTTTTGTGATTTCATCTTTTCTTCTATATCCTCCAGTGCTGGTCTGGATAATTGTTGGAAGTCAAGGGGACTTAATAAATCTCCTGATGAAGTTGGATCTGCTACACATATCACATCTGGTTTTACTTCATTTAATACTTTTATGTATGCCATTACAGCTTCTGCTGCCACATCTATTGCAGCTTCAACTCCATAATAATCCGTATTGATCATCTTAAGTATTTCTTCTACTCCAATCATATGGCCTGCAACTGTAAATGGACCGGTGATTCCGACACATACTGGTAGGTTATCATATCGTTCATGTAATATTTCAACAGCTTCACATATAACAGGTATTCTTCCTCTTTCTTCAAAGTCATCAGGTATTTCTATTTCTCGAGGATTGTCAAATGGACTTTTTACAACTTCAGGTGTTCTTGCTCCGTAACCTAAATCTACTTCACATCCCATTGATTCTGCTTCCACAGCTAAACAGAATGGTATTTTAGCATCTTCTAAACCAGCTAATTCATATAATGAAGCACCGAGTGTTGCCATTTGTTCCGGATTTTTATGTGCTTCAGGCCATGAAGTGTTGGTAAGTTCCATTGCGTCTATTATACCGGATTGGGTTACCGTTATTACAGGTGTTATATCAACATCTTTTCCATTTAATGCATCCTCCAAATTTTTCTTATAATTCACAGTCATTTTTTTTAATCTCCTTTTTTAGTTTTTATTTTACAAATTAAAGTTTATTATTTATACTATTTAAATTATTAATTATTTTTATAGCTTATTTTTAGATTATGGGAAATTAAACGCTTTTAAAATATTTTGATATTTTCTTATAATGTTTTTTAAAAAAATAATTATATCTAATCATTGATTAAAATAACGATAATTAAATAATTAAATTTTAAATAATAACTAATACATTAATTATTTAGTTGTTAAATTAATTTAAATGGATTGTAAATATATTTGAATAAAAAAATGAATTATGATATAAAAATAGGAATTAATACTAAATTATAAATAATAATAGCTAAATAACTTTAAGTATAATAGAAATGATTATCAAATTGTTTGTTATTAACTAAATTTAAGCTCTTATAAGATTTATTTAAATAGGAATTTTTAAATAATTTCATAACATTTCCTCCAAGTAATGTCTAAATGATTATCTTTTTTATATTTTTAATGTGCACACCATCAAATAAAATACATGGGAATACCTTTTTTTTAGATTTTTTCCCAACTGTCAAATAAATTTTTATGTAATATAAAATTAACATCAATTATATTTTACTAAATGTATCGTAAATATATTGAATTAATTAACCATTTAAACTGCAATTTTAACATTTGTATCCATAGAGTACTATCTAATAAATTTAAAATTTAAAGTTATTTAATAATGATAATCAATAAAATCTAACTTAGATAAAAGATATTTTTATAAACATGGCTATTTAATCATTATAAATATGAAAATTAATTTTTGTGATTAATACTCGTATCTCAATTATGAATATTTTTCTCAATCTATCAATTTACTTAATAATATACTTTAAAATATTATTTCATTATAAAAAGGAAATATTCATATTATTATAAAAAATTAAAACATTTAAATACTTAATTATCCTATATATTAATTGAAACAAATAAAAGAGATATTAATATGAAAGGAATTATAGGTGCAATATGTGGTGACATAATAGGTTCATCATATGAGTTTCATCCAGTTAAAACAAAGGATTTTGAAATATTACCTAGAAACTCCAGATTTACTGATGATACAGTTATGACACTTGCAGTTGCAAATTGGTTATTACTTGATTTAAACGTTACAAAAGATGTTCTGGTTAATCAAATGCAGATATTAGGCTCTGAATATCCACGTGCCGGTTATGGTGGACGTTTTACAAAATGGTTACAGGATGACCAACCAGAAGCGTATAATAGTTGGGGCAATGGTTCAGCTATGCGTGTAAGTCCGGTGGCTTGGTATGCAAATAACCTTGATGATTGCATAGAATTAGCTAGGTTATCGGCTGTCGTTACGCACAATCATCCTGAAGGTATCAAAGGTGCCACGTCAGTGGCTTCATCAATATTCATGGCACGAAATGGCTATTCAAAAGATGAAATACGTGAGTATGTTGAAAAGAATTTTGATTATGACTTATCAACACCACTTGATGATATAAGACCGGAGTATGAATTTGAGGTTTCATGTCAGAAATCTGTTCCACAGGCCATAACCTGCTTTTTAGAAGCCAAGGATTATGAGGATGCCATAAGAAATGCAGTGTCTTTAGGTGGGGATGCTGATACGCAGGCAGCCATTGCAGGTTCCATAGCATCCGCATATTATACGGTACCCGCTGAGATATATAAACCATGCATATCTAAATTAGATCCTCGATTACATCAGATATTCCGGGAATTCAATGAAAAAGCTATAAGTGATTAAAATGCCTTCCGAATCATTTAATGAAGATCAAGCATATGAAGTAATGGATGGAGTACTTGAAATTGAAGACTGTGAAGATCCGGATGCGGTATCAGATATAATAAATGAGGAATTAATGCAAAATCCAAATAATATAAATTACAGGAATAACTATAACTATCAGGACAACGATAATAATTCAGTAAAAGAAGATAATGGCTTGGATAGTAAGATAATAATTTGTTGTCTGATAATAGTTCTCATATTTATTTTGGCTTTGATCTTTTAATTTAATAGGGGATGTAATATAAATAATAATAGAAATCGAATTTTTAACAACCCCTTTAACTATTTTTAAATGACGTCTTTTATTTATGACTTTATCATTGTAAGTATCATTTTAAATCTTGTTTTTGCATGTAAAGCATGTGGTATATTTGCGGGCATAATAATCATTTCACCCTTGTTCAATGTATATAAGTTTCCGTCTATAGTTAATTCTAGTGTTCCATCTATCACTTGTACCAACGCATCAAAGGGTGCACTATGTTCACTTAATCCTTCGTTTTCATCAAATGCAAATAATGTCACAGTTCCAGTTTCTTTTTTAATTATTTCAGTACTGACTACTGATTTTTCCTGATATTCAATCAGTGAATCGATATTAATAATTTCAGACGTGTTTAAAGTCAAAAAATCACCTTCATTGTTGTATAATAATATTATATCCGGTCTTTTTCATAAACTTTTTTAACTTCTTTAGTGACATCATTAATAGCCTATTTTAAATAAATTTTATATATTCTAAGTATTAAATAATTAATTATATTCAATCGGAAGGTTTTAATATGAAATATGCCTTTATATTATTAGTTATATTATATTTACTGACATGGTTTATCGGGCCGGCCATAACAAATAAGTTGGGAGTTTCTAAAAAGATATACCTCAACAAATCATTCACAAGGCTCAAGGCAAAATACCTTGGTTATTTACTGATAGCATTTACCATATTGATGTTGATTCTTGACTATAATAGTTTAAACGGTGTGGACTTCTATTATATGATGGTATCGATAGTGGGACTTATATTGTTTGCCATAATATTAATACTTAGAAATGACTATCTGAACATGAAGTATACTTCCAACAAAAACGGGGATAAATATTATCTGGATTTTGTTAATGTAGCCATTGTTCCACTTATAATAATTGCATTATTAACAAGTCTGCTTACTATTGACAACAATATGCTTTTAATAATTATTATGATAGTGATATTTATTGAATTGATTATAACTGTATTTGCTTTATGTCCAGATAAGATACATGAATATTTCATTTCCAAGAAATACTCTTTCAGCCATAAACAATATATTATGATTATCGTGGTTTTATCATTAATACCAGTATCGATACTTGGAATTTTAATTATGATATTATCATATATCATATAACCTTATTTTTTTTCAAAAATTTGAAACAAACATCTAACTTAAAAAAAGGTGTTGGAAGAAATCTATTCTTCCTTATTGATTTGACTTATTTTCTGATTCAATTGTTTTGCCTGATAATAATCGTATAAGTAAAAGCCAATCCAGAAAACAATCGTAAATATGGCCGTAAATATTCCGAATGATATTAAGGGATCAAGGCCTTCATCTAGAGGTACCCATCCAAGTATAACTGCAGAAAGCATCAAGGTTCCCAGTCCACATATCATCTGGATTAAAACTTGTAATGGAAGAGGCAAATCTTCTTTATCATATACTAATCCGCTAATGGAAAATGCCCAACCTATAACTATTGAAGCAAATATGGACTTGCTTAAATATAATCCATCAAAACTGACGCTGTCGTTAGTTAAAATTGAGATAAGCACGATAACCATACATAATACAAAGCATCCGACAAATGCTCCTAATGCTAATTGTTTAATAATTGAAATCAATTTCATCTTCAACACTCCTTTATATATCCAATGATTCCTTAAATATTGGCAGATATTTTCTACTAATTGTATCCTTCAACTCATTTTTCAGCTCTACAAACATCATACCCCTAAATGATGGTGCTACACGATTGATTTTATTAATATTGATAATAGTTGACTTGGATATTCTTACAAATGAGGAATCCAGAATTTCCTCTAATTGATACAGTGGCTTTTTTGATGTAAAGTCATCATTTTTGGTATATACAATTACCTGTTTGTTTTCAACTCTTATCATATAAATATCTGAATAATCCAGAAATGTGATGTCATCTCCATTACTGACAGCAAGCAGTGTAGGTTTATTACTGTATTCATCATCTTCAAGTAATGATATGGCCTCTTTAATGTTGTCCGTGATTTTATCGGTATGAATTTCTGAGTAGGCTTCTTTTATATCTTTTGATAGGAATAATTCAACTTTCATTTTATTTTCCGCCTATTAGTTTTTAATTTTTCCATAATTGGTCATTATGATTATTATCATGCATCTATGTATTATTTTTATATTTTGGTCTACATATTGCTATTGATAAATTTCATAATTATGGATGATATTATTCTAACTGTCTAATAACACAATTAAAGAGTAATCTGAATTGACAAGGTCAATGATAATCAAAAGTTTTCTTTTAATCCTAAACCTTATTAATACAATACTTTCTAATCGTTACTAATACTATGTACACTAGTATATAAAGGGCTGATGCAAGCATTTGCTAAGATGCAATATGTCAATATCAAGTTGCACATATTCCATAGTAAGATGCAAGAATAGAAAAAAATGGGAGTTTATGTTATGACATTGTTTTCTACTTTTTTAATATAAAACTCAAATGTCATCAGGGATATGGCCGAACCGATTATAAGACCAAGTATGAATCCAACCAATACTCCATTTACGCCTAAATTCAACACAATACCCAGTATATATGATAATACTACTACAAATACCAATTCTCTTACAACAGTCAATAACAAAGATATGGTACCTTTTCCCATAGCCTGAAATACCATGGCACATATACCACCGATAGGAGTAACCACCAGGAATAATGATACCACTCGCAGTACGTCAATAATCAATGGATATAATTCACTGCTAGTCTGATTGTATGTAAATAATAATGCCAGTTGTGGGGCAAATACAACAAGCAGTACAGTTATGATTGACGCGATTATTAAACTAATCTTAATACCGTAATGGCATGTTGTTTTAACCTTCTCATACTCACCAGCACCATATGCTACACCGGCAACGGTAATGGCGGCTGTACCAATAGCAATACACGGCATCATACCCAGCTGAAGAATTGTGAATGTGATATTGAATGCCGCTATGATATTAGTCCCGGACACTATTACAAGCATGGAATTAAGAATTATGTTTACCAAGGATATTATAAATTCCTCTAAACTTGCAGGTATTCCTACAAGCAGTATATCCTTAACATATGACGTATTATACTTGAAGCTTCTGATATTATATGTCAGATAAGTGTTTTTCCGGATAAATAGCCAGTAAACAGCTACGATGGTTGGAATGATTGATGCGATGATTGTAGCTAGGGCAGCACCCCTGATACCAAGATTCAATATATAGATAAAAATTGGATCCAGTATCATATTTAATACTTCAACTGATGCCATGACAAAGGTTGCTTTCTTCATATCTCCTTCTGCTCTAAGCTGACAGGAAAATAACAGGTTAAAAAGGAATGCGAAGCTACCTAAAATAATGGGGATACCATAATCTCTTGCATAGTTCATTACGCTAGCGGCACCCATATATACTATTATGTCATCAAAGAATGGCAGTACAACAAGAGGTATCAATATGGATACTATAGTAACTATCAATAATGAGTGAAGTGCACTGTTTTCTGCGTTATCCTTTTGTTTTGACCCGATAAATCTGGATATTGAAGAGTTTGATCCTGCTCCCAGTCCATTACCGATACCTATGATAATCATGAATAAAGGTGATACAAAACCTATGGCTGCAAGAACATCAGTACCTAATCCTGCAACCCAAATTCTATCAATTATATTGTTAAAACTAATTAATAATAATGCAAAGACCATTGGAATGGCCAGTTTAATCAGGGCTTTCTTAGGATCTCCCCTTAATATTTCAATATTTTCATTATCTTCCAAAAATCACAACCCCAAAAAGTTATAGTATAAGTATATATCACGGTTCTAATTTTTATATTTAATTGGGATAGAAGCATTTCTATTAGTGTTATAATTGTTCTTAATGAAACATGCTATGTTAATGAATAATAATCTCAAAGTGTTTTTGTTGAAAATAATGGGTATGAATATTTAAAATGATAAATAATATATTATTTTAAATTATTTTTTTTGATTTAAAAATCAAGTATATTTTTCAGTGAATTATGGGCATATCATTAAATTTTTATTCAATTATGTATAATTAAATTGAACTTTCGAGCAATTTACCTGTTATATTCTAATTAAATATTAATATTCATTTATATAAATTATAATTATTGAATAAGTGGAGGTTAACTGATGGCAGAAAAAAATATGATTATAGCATTAGTACTTAGTTTTTTCGTAACAGGTCTTGGAAATGTATACAATGGATTAACAATGCGTGGATTAGTTGAATTTGTCATTGCTATTGTTCTTGGATTATTGAATATGTATGTTTCTTCAATATTTGTAATAATTGCCCTACTATGGGCGCTTTACGTATTATATGATACTTATCAATGTACAAACGCTATTAACAATAACAAAACAATACCATTACTCTTAACACAAATAGATTTACAATAAGTCTATTTTCCTTTTTTTTTAATATTTTTTTTAAGGGTTATATCCTAAATGATCCTTCATAGATATGTCCGTCTATCTTTTCATAATCGTCTTTAACATAAAATTCAAAACTGTTTTTATTTGAAACATAGATGTGTGCCAATGCTATTCCGATATCCACTTGATTCCATTTGTCCAGAAATCTTCTTTTAATGATGTTCTGTCTTTTACGGTAGATGTTGTAGGAGTTATCCGTATCATGAGTAAAATACCATGGTTGACTGTTTGTAGCCGATGGGGCAAGTCGTGCCACGTTCAGCTTTTCATCTTTTTTGTCGGATATGTCCTCCAGTTTTTTTCGTTTAAATTCATCAGATTTTCTGCTGATATTTCCGTTGCTTTTTCCAAATGCCATTGTAATGATGAACTCATGATCTTGGGGGTGATGGTTGAGTGTTTTAGGACTGGCCATGCCTAACCAGCAGCTGCCGATATCATGACTTTGAAGATATAGGTCTACCTGCTGGAATATGAATCCAATGTTTTCAAGATAGTTTTGGCTTGTTTCACTATACATAAATATGTAGTGCGGTGATTTCCAGTTCATCATTGTTTTAACTTTGCTTGAATCAACAATATCATAACTCCAGCTGATATCTGGATTTAATTCTTTGGAATTGTTGATGATATCCTTGATAGATTCAATGCATTCTTCACTTAATGTGTTGTTAGTATATTTTCTCACGGATTGTCGTCTATAGATAATGTCTTCCAGATTCATAGTTATCACGTTATTTAATGGATTTTTGATGATATTATATATTTTCATCTGCAAATAATATAATATAATATGTCTTTTATGGTTAATCAATATAATTAATAAGAAAATTTTCTAAAAAAAAGATAGGGGAGGTTATTGTTTTATGATTCTATCGGGGATTCCATACTCACTATATTTTTGAGCAATCTTGTCAACTGTACCATCGGCATACATCTCATCTAATGTTTGTTGAACTTTGTCTCTAAGTTCTGTATTGTCTTTTTTGAATGCTATGCCATATTTTTCCATTGTTAATGGTTCATTTGATATCTTGTATGAATTGTTATTTTTGGAATTATTGATTTGATAATTTGCAGAACAGATATCAACAATTAATGCATCACATGCACCTGCTTTCAAGTCCATAAATGTGGTGTTATAATTATTGATTTCACTTATCTTTTTAAATGAATCTGCTATGGTTTTATTATCGTTTTCAAGAGCATTCAATATTGATGAACTACCTTGAATTTCAACATTTTTACCTTTCAAATCATCTATTGATGAAATATTGGAATCTGATCTTACTATAAATACCTGTTGGTTATTGAAGTATTCTTTGGACCATGTATAATCATTTTCCCTATTGTTTATTGTAAATTCGCTCCATATACAATCAATCATCCCACCATTTAATTCAGTGTCTTTAGTATTCCAATCGACAAATGGCATTGCTATGAATTTCCAATTGTTTCGTTTTGCAACTTCTTTTGCTAATTCTATATCAAAACCAGTATATTCACCGTTGTTATCCTTATATCCGAATGGAGGAAATTCTGAGTCAAATCCTATTATGAATGTTTCCTCATTGTTTTGTGCATATAAATCACTGTCTAATAATCCTGCACTTACTGTGCTAGACATAAATAATATTAGGATAATTAGAGTAATACCTGGCGTAATTTTTTAACCATATTAACACTTCCATTTAATAAATATTTTTATTGATGATGATATTTATTATTTTATTTAAAATACTAGTATTTTTCTAAGATAATGGTTAATTTTAATAACTTTTAATTAGAAATATTATCTATGTGTATTTTAGAGAATTTTTTTATGGATTCTATGTAGTTTATCGAATAATTATCAAATAATTTAACAACTCCATCTATGTGATAAAGTATGATGGGTATTTGTTAATTGATACATTGTCCATAATCAAGCATACTTTTAACGGATAATTCAAAAAAAATTCTTTTGGATATTATAAAGGTGAGGAGTTTGAATTACAGGAGATTATTTTACATCATAATTCTATTGTCTTTTTTGCTTATAGTTTTGATGATGGCATATCCACTCTTTGTAGGACAGAATAATGCAATAAATAAAAATCATTCATCAGATGATAATTTAAGTTATTACAATTGGACTTATGATAAGAAGGAGTATCCTAAAAATAGTTATACTTTAGATGAGATATGTCCACCGCATACCAATCCAAGTTCCATTAAACAATTCTTTGATGAAAGTGACTTTAATGACGATGGACTACTCGAGGGTAAGGAAATAAGTGCTATGGATTATAAATTAAAACATAGCCAATATACATATAATGGACCATATGGCTATAATTAATTGATGCATGTAAAATAATTAATTCTTAGCCATATAATTTTAATACTTTTTGATGAGCCTTCATTTCTATTGCATCATCTAACGGTTCTAATGAATCAATATCATATTTGTTTTGAAGTGCTTTAAGAATTAAATAATCTGCCAGGTGTGGATTCTTTGGTAAAATAGGACCATGAAGATATGTTCCAATATAATTCTTATAGACTACACCCTCTATCTTATCATCTTCATTATTTCCCTGGCCAACCAATACATCACCCAATGCATCATATCTGCTGTAAGTTCTACCACCATGATTTTCAAAGCCTACTATTGATTTGGGCTCAATATCCAAGTTGGTTTTAATAATAATATTGCCGATAATCCTTTTTTTATCACTTGATTTGGTCGTATAATCCAATATGTTAAGACCGGATAAGCAATTTCCATTCTTGTCAATATATTCGGCACCAAGTAATTGATAACCACCACATACTGCAAGCACAACCTTATTGTCTTCAATAACTTCTTTAAGAACTTCTTTATGTTGAAGAAAATCCTTATATACCAGTTGTTGGCTTCTGTCTGAACCTCCACCCATAAAGAAAATATCCCCTTTGGTTAAATCCTCCTTATTGTCATCACTAAAATTATGTACCTTAACAGTTATGCCACGATTCTCTGCTCTTTTAACGAGACATTTGACATTCCCTGTATCACCATACAAATTCAATAAGTCCGGATATAAATGAAATATATCTAATTGCATGAACAAACCTCATTTTACTATTTTACTGATATAATCCCTGGCTTCAAATACTGCAGTATACGTTGGAAGCACATAAACTATTTCCACATCATCTTCTATTGCTGTATCAATGGCACTATACATATCGTCTATAATTTTAATCTTATCTGTATTTACATCATCATACTTCTTTTTTAATGCAATGTCTTCAGCTCTTCTTCCACTACAGTAGTAACTCTTAATAATCCCATCATTATTGCAGGAAGTATTGGCATCCCAAATCCAGGATATGTCTCTTCCATCTGCGGGATTGTCGTTTAATATATGCAGGATGCTTTTTGTTCTATTATCCTGGCTGATTATATTGATGACTTCAGTTAATCCTATAGGATTTTTTGTTAAAATAACCTTGATAATCTTATTTTTATAATCAAATTCTTCCATTCTTCCAAGACTAAATTTGAATGATTCTATTTCCTTGATACTATTATCAATATCTAAATTTAACTCATTTGATAGTGCAAATGCGCTGCACAAGTTATATGCATTATATATACCAACATAGGGGTATTCTATAACAAAATTCTCATTGTGGTGATTAATCGTAACTGTCTGTGAAGAATCATGAGTTATAACAGAATTAACCATATAATCCTTATTTTGATTGTTAAATCCGCATTTCATACAATGATACGTGCCCAGATGTCCATATACCTGAGTATCATATTCAAGTTTATCACCACATAACGGACATTTCTTAAGATTAAGGTTTGATTCCAAATTTTCTGTTGAAATATCCAATCCATAGGTTATGACGTCATTGGTTAATTTATAGCTGAACTGATTCACATAAGGATCATCACAGTTAATTATCAATTTCGTATCCGGAAGTAACTTGATATCATCCAGAACTTCATTAATTATTCCCTCGATTTCTCCATAACGATCTAGCTGGTCTCTGAAGAAATTGGTTAAAATGATATAATTCGGCTTTAAAAAACTGCTGACATAGTCAAGGGATCCTTCATCCACTTCGAATACTCCATAGTCATATTTTTCTTGTGTATTTCGTATATATGTACTAGCTATGCCTTGACGCATATTGGCACCCTTTAAATTTGATAGGACCGTGAAATCATTTAGTATTTTATTTATCAGATTATTTGTAGTGGTTTTCCCGTTTGTTCCAGTGATTAATATGATTTTATCACATTTATCGTTTATGACTTCCAAAAAACTGTTGTCAATCGTCAAGGCTACTTTGCCCGGCAATGCAGTACCTGATTTATTAAACAGCTTAAGAACACTTAATGTGATTTTACCAATTCTTAAAGCTAAACTATTTTTGATTGTCATCATTAATCACTGTATTTTTATATATGCTACCGTTTTTATAACATA
>AUXO014732793.1_pt1 | contig 13017 bp, 17 predicted proteins | sample 768731 | NCBI WGS metagenome assembly AUXO01 (sample SAMN02715735, study PRJNA202380) | gut metagenome | biome: sheep rumen | host: Ovis aries | place: New Zealand: Palmerston North
ATATACACCACGAAAAAGCATAAAATCGACTTTGTGCCTATATACCGTTATTTGTAGGGGTACACCTCGCAAACAACGCAGAATAGCCACAAATACACAAAAATACCGAAAATGCACGGTAACGCCCCTCTGAATTGCTCCGAGTGTAATTACACCACCTATACCCAGAACGCGAAAAAAGGGCGTTCTCGTCGCTCTCAGGGGTGTGTATTTTTGTATCATTCAATAATATTATAGTGCATATTTACTTATTTGTAAGGATATGATATAATAAATATGAGTAAGAATGTTACTCAGATAATACAAATAATGTTATACAAGGAGGAATTTTTTTATGAAAAATTGCACTGTAAACATGAACGTTAGGGATTTATTTAATGTGTGCATTGATACATACTTTGATTTTTCTCCCTCGTATTGTGAGTGGGAAGTGTGTATTAAATGCAAGCACGCAACGGCTTGTGATATGGTAATTATTGCAAAGAACATGATACTTGAAGGAGGTTTAATGATATGATTATACTTAGGGATTTATATGAAGGTGACGAGGAGATCATCTATCAGGGTTATCAGATCGAGGACGCAAAGAAGGCTATTAAGCAGAGAGCAGAGGATACTTGCGGCGAGATGTTCCTTCACATTAACGTAACCAAGCAAGATACAACTATTCAGGAAAGAGCTCATATCAAGGAAGTCCTGCTCTACTATTACAATAGAGTGATAGACCGCATATTTGAGGAGGTGTAATGTTATGGGAGTTGAACATATGAGAAGCGCTTTAAAGTGTCCCTTATGTAAGATAGGACTTGAGAAGGAGCATTACTCCTCAAGAGCACACAATGAGTCGTGGTGGAGAGTCCACTGCATAACTATTAACTGTCCGATAGACAGCGGCAAGAGCGGAACTCTTGAATACGCATATATCAAGATAATCAATCAGTTTACAGAATGGAGGTCTGATTTGAATGAAAACCAAAATAAGTAAGCTCCTTATCAAGGAGCACACAGTCAACGGCGTGGAATACGATCCCCTGATAGCAATATATATTGTAGTGACCTATCAGAGCCAGATCATCAAGCAGTTTAAGTATAAGAGCTGGGCGGAAATTCCGCTCACCTTCCGGGACTTCATGAGCAACCCTGATACCGACTATAAGGAGTGGGACAAGCCCGGTGCTCTCACCTGTATGCACTGCCAAGAGTATACACTGAGGACGGACTGTCTATGAAAAAATGCTGTCTTCACTGCCACTCCGGAGGAGTCGGCTGTCAGATGTTTTGCAGGGAATACAAGAGCGCCTTTGATGAGGTGCTCAGGATCAACAGGATAAAGAACAAGAGCGAGCTCTCGGAGCTTGCTTTATTGAGGAGGAAAAACCATGAAAAGACAAAGTAAATACCTGATAGATCCCTCAGAGATCTTTAACATGAGTAAGCAGGAGCTCAAGGTATATATCAGAGGAGCCTCGAAGACTCTCGGAAGTCGTATTAAGAGAATAAGCTCCTCGGAGTTCTCGGACTTCTCGGAGCTTCTGAACACTCTGGAAGAGGTAGAGGGCAGGATCGGAAAGATATCCGGAGCAACTAAGGGACTCACAGAGGCAGAGCTTAAACGCAAAGCGGCAGGCTTTTCTCAACTTTTCCAGATCACAGAGACAAAAGGACAGCTGGAGCGTGAAGGATATGACAATATAAAGAACTTTTTCAAGGAGCCTCGCTTCACTCGTCGCTTCATCGAGGGTATACACCGCAACCAGAAGATCCTCTCCAAGCTTGCAAACAAGAATGATAAATTCATCAGAGATATACTCGGATCCGAGCAGATCCGCCAGATCGTCGAGGAGAACGAGGGGAACGAGCCCGAAATGTACAGGAAGCTTCTCCTCGCTGCTTCTGACGAGCTGGATCTCTGGGAGGAGAGCGAAAAACAGGCAAAGATCGTTGAGGAGTGGGATCCTGTATTCAAGTACATGGGCGACAACACATGGGAGGATCCTTCCGGTGAGATAGTTGATGTATATTCAGAGTGGAAATGGGGCGAGGAATGATGATCTATCATGATTTACAGAGGGAGCTCCACTCCCTCTCCTTTGATCTCTGCGGAGAAAAGTCAAAGTACTATTCTGATATCATCACCTTCGATATTGAGACAACCTCCCTCAATAAGAAGCAGGCATTCATGTATGTATGGCAAATGTGTATTAACGGAAATACCTTTTACGGGAGATACTGGGAGGAGTTTGTGGATTTTATCCACCTCCTCCAGAATTACAAAAACAAGTTCGTTGTGTGGGTTCATAACCTTGCTTTTGAGTTTGCATTTATACAGGAGCTTTTTCCGTGGGACAAGGTTTTTGCTGTGAATTATCATAAGCCTATATATGCAATGTCGGAAAATGTAATATTCAGGTGCTCCTATCTTATGAGTAATCTCTCTCTTGATAAACTCGGAAGCAGTTATGAGCTTCCAGTCCGTAAGCTCAAGGGGGATCTCGACTATTACCTCATCAGACACTCAGATACACCTCTCACAGAAAAGGAGCTTGCTTATTGTGAGAATGATGTATTAGTACTGTATCATTATATCAAGGTCTGGCTTGCGAAATACAAGACTTTCGCACCTCATGCAATGCCGTACACCTCCACAGGTTACACGCGCTTACACCTGCGACAGAAGGCTTCTGAGGACAAATGCTATAAGCAGTTACGCGATATAGTCAGGGAAGCGTCCCCTCGCTCTCTCGTTTTATATCACCTCTTGCAGAGAGTCTTTGCAGGTGGTTATACTCATGCTTCCTATCTCTTTGTAAAGTACTTTTTCAAGCCTGACAAAGACGGTAGAGACCGAGTGAAGTCACGAGACAAAACAAGCTTTTACCCTGCAATAATGGTAAAAGAAAAATTCCCTCGGAGGTTCTTCAAAGTGAAAAGAGAGAAGGTCATGGAGCTGATCAGGAGAGGGTACGCTGTTATCATGGACGTATGTTTCAAGAACATCAGAGCAAAGGGAGTGCTCACCACAATATCAGAACATAAATGTGCATTACTTAAAAATCATGTTGGAGATAATGGCAGGATCTACTCAGCGGAGACTCTCGTTACATCAATAACAGAGCTTGATCTTGACACAATAACAAAGGTGTATGACTTTGACTCTATGAGTATTGGCAACGCTTACGCCTCTAAAAAGAGGTATCTCCCTAAAACAATAGTGGAGTGTGTTCTGGATCTTTACGAAGGCAAGACCGTATTAAAAGGAGTCAAAGGCAAAGAACAGGAATATCAGAGACTCAAGGCGCTCCTCAACTCCCTCTATGGTATGTGCGTGACTGACATTATGCAGGATCTGATCCTCTATCTTGGTGAGGGAGAATGGAGCAAGGAGCCTCCTCCAGACTCCGCCCTCGCTGACTACATTAAGAACAGCAACAGCATACTCCTCTATCAGACCGGTGTATATATCACAGCATATGCAAGGCATGAGCTCATAGAGCATAACATCGAGCTTGGAGACAGCAAGGTAATTTATAATGATACTGACTCTATAAAGTATCTGTATGATGAGGAGACAGAAAAATATTTTGAGGAGTATGATAAAAAGGTCTGGGATCAGCTCCTCAAGGCTATGGAATATCAGAAGATAGACACGGCGAGATTATCTCCGAAGGATATCAAGGGAGAGCCTCACCCTTTGGGAATGATGACCGACGAGGGTACATATTCACACTTCAAGACACTGGGATCCAAGAGATACATATATGTACAGGACGGCGAGCTTCACTGCACCGTTGCAGGGGTCTCCAAGTCAGCCTGTGCGAATTATCTTCTCTCGGGTCTCCCCGGGTCTGACAAGCTCGGAGCTCCGAGTCTGGAACAGGTATTCTATAAGTTCTCAAATCAGATGTACATACCTGAGCAGATCTCAGGCAAGCTCACCCACTACTACACCATACCCACAGAGCCCACAGAGGTGGTTGATTACCTCGGCAATAAAGCCCTTGTGGATATAGGGTATGGAATAAGCCTCAAGCCTCAGCCTTTTGAAATAAACCTTGCAGCACAATACAGAGCGTTCCTCAGCAATAGGATAACCGTTGAGGGAGTGTCTCACTGTGAGAGACTGGAGGATCTCAGGGAGTTCACAAAAATCAAATCATTATGGGAGGATTTAGAAAATGGGAATTGGTAAGAATGGTTATTATCGTCTTGATGATATACTCAAGTACAAATGTGTATGGAACATCATATATGGAGACAGATCAAAGGGTAAGAGCTTCGCTCCGAAGGAGAGAGCCCTTGAGTATGCTTGGAAGACTCAACAGCCAACACTCGCATATATCCGAAGAAACCGTGATGATATTGAGCCTTCCTTAATATGCAAGTACTTTGAAGAGAGAGGTATAAATCTGATTGAGAAGATCACAAACAAGGAATATAATATGGTTGACTATTACAAAGGATATATACACTGGGCACGACTGGAGGACGGTAAGATCAAGAGAGGAGCACGTCTTGGTGAAGCTTTTGCACTGAGCCTCTGGAGGAGATACAAGTCAACCGGTCACCCATACCTCAAGCACTTTATCGTCGAGGAGGTTCTGGCAGACAGAGGCTATGTCAAGAATGAGCCGGAAGTGCTCCAGAACCTCGTGAGCACACTTGCCAGACAAGATGAGGATATAGAAGTATATCTCATCGGTAACTTAATATCAAGAGTGTGCCCCTACTTCACAGACTGGAGCCTCAAGGGAGTTCGCACACAGAAGCCCGGCACTATTGATATTTACAACATGGAGCAGAAGGACGGCACAAAGGTAAAGATCGCGGTTGAGTTCTGTCCCTCTCCTGACGGTCTTAAGAGTGGTATATTCTTTGGACACGCTGAGAAGTCTATTCAGGGTGGCACATGGGAGACAAAGGAATATGCGAAGCTTGCTGATAAGTACGAGAATTATTCCGAGGTCTATAATATATGTTATGCCTCAACCTCTGGTTTTGACTTCAATCTCAAGCTCCTTGCTCATAAACAAAAGGGATATCTTGTTGTGTTTGTCTATCCCTGTAAGCACGTCACAGGAAGGACTCTCTCCTCTGTATACTCTGAGGACGTACAGGTAACAGCGGCACTCTCTAAGGAGAATTATATTGACTGCTTATATCATAATCTCATAGTACAGAATAAGATCGTATTTGCAAATAATCTATGCGGTGAGGATTTTTATAATTCGTTGAATTATGAGAAAAGGCAGGTGCTATAAAATGATTTGTGAGAACTTTTGCAATTATCATTGTAGTTATGACTGTCCAAACGTAATATGCGATGAAATAGAAGATTGGTATGATATACCCTGTATAGACGCAGGATATAAAAGGGTGAAATGTAAACTTTGTATATATAACATACATAAAAGTTGTGATGACTGCTATTTGCAGAACTCAGAACATTGTAAAAGAGCTCCCTCTGATTGAGGGAGCTTTTATTATGTTCCGGGTTTGTCTTTATCATCGGGAGCCTCGCCCTTACCAAACCAGAAGCCCACAGCAAGGAGGAGCACGCTCTCAAAGGTCTTGGTGTAGCTGTCTCCTCTGTCCCAGAGCACGAGCACGCACAGAGTACACACGAGGATCAGCACAGCAACCGAGCGGACAGTGATATATATCATCTTATCCTTGATCTTGAAGCTCACAGATATACACCTCCTTTGAGTGCTGAGTCTATCATGGAGCGCTCCTCTGCTGTGCAGGGAACACCGGTCAGATCGACAGCTGATACTGCTGTAAAATCCTCGAAATTATCAAGTACATCATTATCAATCGTAGCATACCCTATTGTATGAGCGTATATCTCGGGATCAAATGTATCTGATATGATAGGACGATATATAATCAATCTGCAACAATACTCACTGAGTTGTGAGAGCAATGGAGAAGCTCCTGATACTTGCTTGTACTGAGGTTGTATGTGAGACTGCTCATACTCTGCGGACTGCTTTTGCAGAGTCGCATTTTCCGCGGACTGTATACCCTTTACAAAACCGGACAAAGCACCTGTTGACGATGTCAGAGAGCCTCCTGCGACGTTCGCCGCCCCGGACAGTGTTGTTGTAAATAGTCCTACTGTTGCCGCTGTCGCTCCGAAACGTGCAGATTTTGTTGTCTGCGAAGCATGGAAGATCTGACTGTCAAGCGTTGCACCTTGCAGACCGCTCACGGGTATATCAACAGCGCAGTTACCCTGAGCCGATGTAATAAAGATGTTATCACGCCGCACATACGCACAGCAAGCCCCAGTTATAAAATCGATCACTAAATCAATATTGAGGTTATGCCCCAGAAACTCTGAGGGCGGTATCTCTATTGTGCCGCAAAATGGTATATAGAGTGTAGATTTTGTCTCGGGCTCGTAGTCAAGGAAAGTATCACCGAAAACGGGATACAAGAAATTATTTTCTGCGAGGCTGAAAGAAAATCTGAAAACCTTATAAGGTGCTGTACACTTGAAGCCCTGCACTTGTGCATTGTGATACGTGCCGAAATAGATATCACTTGCTAGCTCACCACTCACCCATGGCACCTCACACGGGAATTTTTTTAGGCTGACAATGCAATCTAAAGGGTTGTTAGTCAAAAACGTATCGAGTGCCCAGTCTCCTGCCGCCGTGTCCGTGGGTCGTGATAACATAGCGTCAGACAGTACCCTTGCGAGCTTATGGGCGGTCTGCTCATCGATAGCGTATATCGTGTTAAATGTAGCGATTGACTGAGAGTTAAGTACCGAGTTATTATTGTAATTGGTGGGGTCGATATCCTTGTATGGGTCATATGTGCTATCGTTGGTTGTAGTCCACGAGTACTGCGGCTGTGCTCGGTTATCCGTGCCGCGTGTATAGTCGCCGTGACATAGTCCGTCACTGTCGATAATACCGCAGTACATATCAACATCGTCAAGCGCACCGCTTGCAGCCGTTGTCCTTTTGACGGTAAAAAACAAGCCCAGACTTGCGGCACACCGCAAAATCCAATCACCGTCGCCGTACTCTCTGTAATATGTCAGCCTGCCGTTGTCCGTGTTATATGTGCCGCCCGTACCTTTCACATACTGGTAATAGTTGGCGTAATATGCGGTATTTGCCGCGCCCCATATCCTAACGGTAGTCTTGACGTTGCCTGCATTTGCCCAGTAGTCATATATGCCCGATAACTGCGGCAGATCATACGGCATATTGTACGCAAGAGACATACCGCCGTTATTGTTTATCGCCATAAAGGTGCGGTTGTCATCTAATGCACTGCCTCCCATGGGAGCGACTAATACACTCGTTATATATGGGTGCGTGTCGGGGTTAACGTCATATGTATTGTTGATGTAGTCAACAAGAGCGCTCGCGCGTCGGTCGTTAAATTGAGGGGTGTCACACTCAATATATATAAGCAATACAAAGTTACGGGGTATTATTGATATAAGGGGCGTAAAATGATGATGTATGTTATTATCGGGGTAATTGGTCTGTGTCTGAGGTATCAGATATAGTTTATCAGTCTCCGACGCGCTGGCAAGGTCGTTAAGATTGATGGTGCGGTTAGTCGTAAGCTGCGAGGTCGTGTCAACGTATCCCCAGATAAAATTGATATTGCCCTCGTACTCAAAAAGTGGGTTGTCGTAGTCCGCGCCATCTATACAGACTTGGTGTGCAATGGGGCTATCGTCGGCGATAGCGGCGTAGCATATGGAGTTATCTAAAGGAGTGCCTACTGTCAGCACACCAAGCTCGACACCGTTGTATATCGTCTCATATGAGGGTATCTTATTTGCGGCTTCGCGGCTTGCATATGGCTTAATACTTGCTATTTTCCAGCCCTCGGGCTGTCCGTATATATCGGGATTAGGCATCATATAGTTACACCTCCATTGAGCACGGTCAATGCATAATTTTTGTAGTTATAGCCTGCGCCGTCGGTATAACCGTTGATAAGTCCGTTATTAACTGCGATGGTTGACAGTATCTCAAGCTTATTAGGGATAACCGGGTATCTGCTATCTACGACTTTTGTCGGACCCGTTTTACCGTCCTTTTTACGAGCGTATCTGATAACTGTTGCGGAGCACTGTCTGATCTGGCTTGCAAAGCTCATAAGAGGATCAACAGAGAGCTCAAGGTGTACTCTCTTGGCTGTATCCGTGATGATATTTTTAATAAAGTAGTAACGCCCAAACTCTGATATATAAGCATAGTTAGCAAGAAGAAAAGCTGTGTTATAATCAAAGGTAAGTACCGGAGATATTATGCTAACCTCATGTGGAGCTCTGGCTGTAAGCTCTCCGCCTGCAATCGGTCTTATATCCTTTGACACATAATTATTATCGCTGTAATTACGATAGAGCTGTATATTAATCAAAGCAGTACACCCCCAGAGTTATCTCCTTTACGAACATATCACAGAAGATATTCGCAAAGTTATATTTGAGCCTCAGATCAACCTCAGAGGAGAGCATTTCCTGCGAGGTTGTAACGCCGATATTACCCTCTCTTGTAAGCTCTCTCTGTCTGCCCTCGTTACCTGTGAGAGTCTCCGAGGGAGTGTCAACTGAGACAGTACCGTTATACTGTGTCGAGGTCTCAGATCCTCTCCTTCCCTGTGAGTCCTCCTCCTGCGTAGATACTGATATCTGCACAGGAGAACCGTCCTGCATTGCTGTGGAACTTCCTGCTTGTGCTTGTGTATATCCTTCCAGTCTGCCCTCTGTGTCGTTGTCGTCTGTTGTTGTGAACCGTTTCGTGAGAGTCTCGGGAATAGTAACAGAGCTCTTCTCGGATCCGTATCTCTTGGAAGTTGCGACTCTCTCAGCTGTCTTCGAGATCTCTCCCTCCTTCTCTGTCATACTGTAGTTAGACAGAGGGTCATATATTGCATGAAGAGAGTCCCATATCTTGTTGAGATCATCAATCTTGCTCATGAGCCAGTGATCAAGAGTTGTGTAAAAGCGTTCATCTTCAACAAGTATATCTCTGTATCTAAGCCAGATAACATCATCAATATATGTTCCAAGTTGTGTATATCCTGTGAAGCTGTTCCACGAGGGAAGAGCAGTAACAAGAGCATACTCTCCCGAGAACATCTCACTCAGTCTCTTTTTCATCTTCTTTTCCTCCTTCCTCCGGATTTGGGAGATCAACCTCGTTGCCCTCCTCAGAGTAGTCAATATTGCAGGTAACCTCTACATTATATCCTGTTGCCTTGTTGAACTTGTCCCAGTCCTTCTGGCGTACTTCCAACATATCAGAGATATTGAGCTTGAGCATCGGATCATCAGCGGAGACCTCGGAGACGATCTGGCGCTCTCTCTTGTCATTGCTCTTCTTAATTCCGATCTCTTCAAGGTAAGCGGCAAGGATATTGGAGCGGAGATCCCAGATCTTTGAATTTTCTCCCTGACTCTTGGAGGGGACAAAGTTGTGACGGAGCATTGCGAAGCCCTCGTTTACAAGGATCTTTGTCTCACCGTTGTATCTTGCTTCGCTCTGGAGCTCGGCGCTTCTCGCGGCGTTTTCCGTCATCGCCTCTATTACGTCCATCTCTCGGAGGTTTACCATCTCCGCAACAAGGGAGATCTCAGCATGAGCCATAAGAGCCGCGTATCTCTCCACCTTTGGCATGAGAGGGTTCATGAGGGAAGTGTTCCTGATAATAAAGGCGGATCTGTCAATCTCCCTCTTACCAAAGTGTAAGGGAGTGGAAAAAGTAACGTTATTAAACACATCATAATAATCAGTAACGCCTTCAAGGGAGCTCTCTACCGCCGCGATCCATGAACCGTTTGACAGCTTCACAACGGGAACATAGCCACGGAAAAAGGATATAACATCAACTTCCTGTTGTGGTATAGTCTTAGGAAGACCTTTATAGTTGAAAAGTCTCATAGGATATTCAAGCAGAGTGTTCACCCAGTACTTATATGAGGGAACGAAGGTGAGAGACTTCTTCCTCCACTTATACCAGTTCTTGAGATAATCATCAATGTACATTATTTACCTCCTTTGTATATAGAAAGAGGAGCTCCGAAGAGCTCCTCTGTGTCACTTGGCTGTCCTCTTGGTGCTGTTCGTTGTGGTTGTCTGAGCAGAGGGAGCCCAGTCTGTCTCAGCGATATAAAAGACAATATTAACCTCATAGGGTCTTATGATATAACCGATATCAGCTTTGTAATACCAGTTTGTGAGCTCACTTGCTCCATTATATACAGACTTAGTTCGAGGTCTGTCTATAACAGTGATCATATGAGGTGAGGCGAACAGGTGAGCTACAACTCCGCCCTGTGTCACGTTGAGATCTCCGTTCTCAACTGCGATCTTGGACTTCTCCTCAAAGCTTGCATCTGAGCCCAGACCGAGCCATGAATTAACCTTCTTAAAACCGGGGATTTTGAGTAGATCCTCATGGTATGTGTTCGCTCTCAGATAAATGGAGAGCTTGTTTGCAAACTCCGAGAGCATATGCAGCTTAAAGTCATCATCAAGCTGTGTCTCATGACCTGCATAGTTGTACAGGGTGCTTACATCATCATAGGCGTTGTCAAGCACTTCGAGCATCTTGTCTGTGCAGAAGCGCAGGAACTCGGGGTCTCTCTTTGCCTGCGCCACTGTGAGAGTACTCTGAGGATACTGGGCTTTAAAGAGGGTATAAAAGTTAAATGCTGTCTGTCTGCCAATACCGGGCTTGGTACCGTCAAAGGCAAGACCGATGGAGGTTGCTTCAACATTGCGCTCGTTATCGTTGGCTGCCATTGTCATTCCGTTCGCGGCGTCCGCGAAGATAAGACTCAGGAATGAGCCCATCTCAGCTCCGTTGTGAAAAGCTGTGAAGAGCTGATTATCATATGTGATCTTGTCAATCTCCCAGCCTCCCAGACTCTTGAAGATATACACAGCAAGATCTGTATCGTCCTTCTTGAGCACGTCGAAGGGGTTGACCTGTTCGCCCCATGAGTTGTTCTGCTTAGCTCTTGCAATAGTCTTGACTGTGATCTCCTGAAGAGCAATACCGAACTCCAGAGGATCAACCTCGATACCTCTGTTACTTTTCCTGATCTGCTTGTATCGGCAGACAATTCTGCCGATCATATCAGCAAGCTTGTTGTAGAACTCTTCCTTATTCTGATCTGTTGACATTACGATATTTCCGAGAGATACAAGAGAGCTTGTATCTCTGACGGTTATTGCTGTGCCTCCGATAACGCCCTGTGTTGTGGCGTTGATGAGGTTATACAGCTGTGCATAATTTGCCATTATTCATCCTCCTTCTTATCGTCGATGAGCTCCTCTTCTTTTTCCTCGGGGAGCTCGTCTTCCTTTGGTTCTTCCTTACTCGATTTTGAGGAGGAGAGCTTCTGTTTCTCCTCCTCTTCCTTCCTTTTCTGCTCTTCACGAGTAAGATCCTCGAAGAGCTGAAATAAATCATACCTCATACCATTTCGAAGCTGTGCGCGGTGCCCTTCTTGGTGGGTACCTCGGTAAACTTAATTGTTATGGGGTTGTCTTCTGTGGGCACGAGACCGCACGCCAGAAGCATTTTTGTTGCTTTGATTATGCCATTTGAGATAGAGCTAATGTGTTCACCGTCGAGAGTGAAGAAGTGCACACAAGGTTTGCACACTCTCTCTGAGTTTTCATCATCTCTGATAGTCGGTACATCAACGGAGGTAATGACAATGTCAGTTATATCCACGTCTTCACCGAGATAATCCTTGACTGGCTTTGCAGAGCCGTTGAGAGCATTAAACAACTTGCTTGTCGCTGTTGTAGTGGAATGACGAAGCAGCGGTGCCGTTCCTGCCTCTACCGTTGCATAGATTGACTGCTCAAGCTGCATGATCTGGAGAGTCTTCTCCTCTTCCTTTGCGATCTCTGCGAGTTCATCGTTCATGTTCATGTTCTGCTCATTCATTTTCTTTTACTCCTTTTCTGAGAGAGTACCTCTGTACTTCTTCCCATTTACTTCAATTTCAGCGGTTATGGTGCCGCCTTTTGTTGATGAGGTGACCTGTGCTGTAACGTTCTGAGGTCTGTATCCATCATCATAGACTCCAAGCTCGTTCGGTATTCCGGATATGAGAGATACATTCCTGTGATTGCCCGGTACACCTCCAATGAAGCGAGGTCTGATACAATAGTGACAGTGAGAGCCTGCCTGACCTTTAGGAATAGTATATCCTGTACAGCCTTCCACTCCTATTACGTCCGTGATCTCGACTTTTTGTCCTGTGTGCACTCGGATTTCGGAGAGGTGCCCGAAATAATAATAGTCTCCGTCGCCTGCCTGAACACACACATACTGTCCGAAGCCCTGAGAGCGATCTTCTGTGTTCTCCCATCCTGCATACTGGACAACGCCCTTGACTGTGCTGTGGATCTCCTTCGAGTCAATTCCGACGAGATCCAGTCCGTCGTGTGAGTTTCCTTTGTACTGCTGAGTTACTTTAAAGCGCCCCATGTAAGGACTATTCATATAATAATCACCTCCACCTTAATTATACTCTTATTGTACAAAATGTCAATGTGCATTTTGACCGAAAACATATTGATATAAAATGTATAATGTTTTTATGTTACATAATGAGACTATTTTACACACTATAATAACACAAAACTTCACAGCCCTGAGAGCGTCGAGAGTGGGCTTATTTCGCGTTCTGGGCATAGATGGTATAATTACACTCGGAGCAATTCAGAGGGGCGTTACCGTGCATTTTCGGTATTTTTGTGTATTTGTGGCTATTCTGCGTTGTTTGCGAGGTGTACCCCTACAAATAACGGTATATAGGCACAAAGTCTATTTTATGCTTTTTCGTGGTGTATATGGCTATTTATAGCGGTTTGTGAGCTCCTGCTCATTTGTGTGAGTTACTGCTCATTTGATTTTAGCGCTTTAGCTTGGTAAAGTGCGAGATCTGGTACTTTAGCGCTTTAGTGCGGTAAAGTGGGGAGTTAGTGTCGGCTAACAGGGTGCCCTACTGCACCC
>AUXO014134255.1_pt1 | contig 13013 bp, 7 predicted proteins | sample 768731 | NCBI WGS metagenome assembly AUXO01 (sample SAMN02715735, study PRJNA202380) | gut metagenome | biome: sheep rumen | host: Ovis aries | place: New Zealand: Palmerston North
GCTAGCTTTCTAGTCTTCGATTCCGGTTAAGCAGCGGGGGTTGACCATTTGGGTATCGTTTAGCCGGCTAAGTTGCCTGCCCTCCTTTCTTTGTCTATTGGAGTAAGCGCAGGAAAAGCTGTCGATGCATTCCAACTCTCATTTTATCTTTCTTAACTAGCCTTTTTATTTAATAAGAGAGGTACCTTGAAAAAGTGAATTGGAATCCTTTGGCTAAGTCCCCTAGTTGGCCCTCATTTGATCTTGGTGGAATAGCTCCTATCCTAGAAACCAACCCATTTGATAATAAACCCTATCGAGTGTACGCTTTCGGTTAAGTGAAGGGATAGACCGTCACTAACGAAATTTCAGATCAGGGAATGTTACCCGAAGCATATCTCGTTGGATGGATGTCGTTGCCGCGAAGTGAGCTTTTATGGGACTTTCACAAAGCGGACTACTATCAGTAGTATATGCCTTCCCTGGGAAAAGCGGTATAACATCCTGATCTCAAAGGAGAGCCTTGCTTTTTCTGTGCTGAGTCTATAAGCAAAGAGGGGGTGCCCAGTACACTTGAGATGCGTCCCAAGGTCGCCAATGACCAGTACTGCAACTGAAAGCCAGGGTATCTTACCCTAAAAGGCAGAGTTGGAATACTTCACTTTATTGGTTCAAATCCAATAGTAGCTAGAACCAGTGAAAGGGTAGTTCACCAGACCCGCTCACGATAATGCGAATGAAACGGCAGATAAGCCTATTACTGGTTACGGCGAGAAGATCCTAACAAACGGCCGGTTTACATTTACAACAGAAAAAGATAAGATAAGGCAATTAAGGGATGAAAGATAGCGGCAGACTAAGGAGTAAAGACTGACTCTTTCTCTTCTATTCTATGGAACACATTTAAAGACTGACTGACCTACTAGAGGGAATAATTACTCCTATTGACCGAAGGCTAAAGGACTCCTATTCTTTTTTCACAATCGCCGATCAGATGTTAGGAATCGATTGCAGCGAGAAGCCTCTCTTGGCCAAGAAGCAAGAGTTCCGGTGCGGGAGTAAGATTCTTATCCAATCTGTCTATTAGTGGAATCCCCAAAAAGAAATATGAATCTCGTGTAAATGAAGGGAAATTTGATGGCTTAAAGGAGCTTTTAAGCCACTCTTCTAATTCCTCTTGGTCCGATCGGGTCTTGCCAGGGGTTGGTGCATTGATGCCGAGAATACGCTGTTTGAAAGGTAACTTGATCTAGATGCGGAGTCTAGTTTGCACTTTATGGTACAACTTTTTATCCTTTAAATAAGAGGAGGTGGTCAAGACCTTAGGCAGCTCGACGCATCTAGTTTCGGTCTTGCTAACGGGCGAAAAAAGGATGTTGGCCTTCCCATTTGAAGCGGAGAAGGGGACCCCACAGAGATCTACCTGGCCTCGCCAGCCAGTCTACTGATTGTCCATATTTTTTATTCTGCAAGCTTCTGGGGCAGGTCGCCTCTTATTTCATCGTATATATAATGGAATATATAGTATAGTTGGGGGTTGATCGCTAGTCTTTTAATCCACAAAAACCTCCTAAATACCTACCCTACCTTGGCATCTTTCATTGAAAAATGCGTATGGTAAGTAAGAATAAGAATGAACGGAAGGATGAGTCGATTAGATTAAGAGGAAGGAGGAGTAGGCATCGACCTAGTTAGTCGTTCTGAGTGAAGCTGAGGAGGTTCTTGGACTAGTTTCTCATGTATAAATAAAGAAAATAATAAGGCTCCTTCTTTCTAGAAAGGGTAGTTTTTCCTGCCTATCTGTTCCTATGTGTGAAAACGAGTATGTGAACAGAACATATTTCAAACATCGAGATTGGGTTGGTGTTAAGTATACTTAATACAAGATCGAAAAGAATGCATTGGAAGGTAAACTCGACCTACTTTGGTCAGTGCAATAGGATAGGAAGGAACTTTCTACGGTCAATGCGAATAGAAGTTGACTGTAGTCAGTGCACAGTGTCAGATTTTATATTCCGTAAGTGTCAGTAACTTAGTGCATGTAAGGCTTAGAAGAAGAAAATGAAATATGAACAACCGCGCTGGTCGTAATAGATCGACTTTCATGCTAGTTCTTGCTCCAGCATGAAAGTTCCATTTCAGGGAAGGCTTTTTGGACTAAGGGTACCATGATACTTTCTGTTTTGTCGAGCCCTGCTTTGGTCTCTGGTTTGATGGTTGCACGTGCTAAAAATCCGGTACATTCCGTTTTGTTTCCCATCCCAGTCTTTCGCGACACTTCAGGTTTACTTATTTTGTTAGGTCTCGACTTCTCCGCTATGATCTTCCCAGTAGTTCATATAGGAGCTATAGCCGTTTCATTCCTATTCGTTGTTATGATGTTCCATATTCAAATAGCGGAGATTCACGAAGAAGTATTGCGCTATTTACCAGTGAGTGGTATTATTGGACTGATCCTTTGGTGGGAAATGTTCTTCATTTTAGATAATGAAACCATTCCATTACTACCAACCCAAAGAAATACGACCTCTCTGAGATATACGGTTTATGCCGGAAAGGTACGAAGTTGGACTAATTTGGAAACATTGGGCAATTTACTTTATACCTACTATTTCGTCTGGTTTTTGGTTTCTAGTCTCATTTTATTAGTTGCCATGATTGGGGCTATAGTACTGACTATGCATAGGACTACTCAGGTAAAAAGACAGGATGTTTTCCGACGAAATGCTATTGATTTTAGGAGGACTATAATGAGGAGGACGACAGACCCACTCACGATCGACTAAAAGGAAAGTCGCCCGGAGATATTGGTTCAAATCCAATTCGTGAGATGGCAGTGATCTATAATAGGAAGAATTCTTCTGCAGCTGATCCAGCGGTAAAAGATTTTATTTCAACCGAGGGGCATTAGTCAATCAATGAAAAGGAAGAAGTTGTTTAGTTCAAGAAGTAGTTTGGCTTCCCTTCCCGAATGTTGGTTTGGAGTTGACCCAGTAGCAGGAGTTGAACACAGCGGATATTGATCCGCTGCTACATCCGCTGAAAGATCTGTTGCCAGTTCTGATCGATGGGGATAGGCATGAAGGCCAATCATTCCGGTTATCTGAGTTTCCCTCGACAATGCCGGAGATGTTCTCAGATGCTCTTAGATCGGGGGTTGAGGTGGCATATCATAAGGAGTAGCCAGTTTCGATAAAACCGAAGCTAAGGAGAAAGATAACTACTCGACTAAGAAGTCAGTGTTGGAGGGGGACTAATACCTCTCTTCTAGCCAATACCAGGGAAAGACTTTCTAACCAATTCAATTAATAAGCTAAAGAGAAGTTACAGAAGTACGGAAGTGACAGAGAAGTCAACCTTCTTTGCCAAGGGACTAAACTATCTGCTCTATCTGATACTGAACTAGATGCCGCAAAAGCCCCAACTCTGGCTCAAGAAAAGAAGGGGTACCCATGAGATGAGTGCCCGTAAGTCGTAACGTTGAGTTACGGATGTGCTCCCATCTCTTTCTTTAGGGTCGGTGGAAGCTCGACTAGGAAGGTTTGGAGGTAAAGAGAAATTAATTGTCTGGGCAAAGAAAGCAAGCTGGGAAGTCATAGAGTTGCCCCCAAGATGAAAGGGGATTGGTGGCATCGGTGCCCTTCATTCATTGGATATAACCCTCGAGCTCTAACCCAAAGTTCTGCCCTCGACCTTTAACGACGGGACAACAAACAAAGGACATTTAACCGAAGAGCTCTAGACCAATAGACCCAAGCAGAGCTGGCTAAATACAGATCGGTACAAGTCCTACAAGTAGCCCTTTCTAGCTCCAATGCGGATAACGAAAAGAGAACAAGGACTAATAGACCAGTAGACCAATAGAATAGGCCGAGTTACACGGCTAAAAGGAAAGCGCTCGGCTCGCTCCAAGCATTCCGCTCTATAGTTATCTTGAATACTTCCACCTATCAGCCTGTGACCCTCCTCTCGTATTAAGAATAAGAAGTAGAGCTCAATCCCATCTTCTAAGTCGAGTGACTCCGCCCCGTTCCAGTGATGTTTAGCCGCTATAGATATGTAGCTCGGGGCCTTCTTGCAGGTCTTATCGTACCACTTGCTCTCAATCCCGTAATGCCCTTGTTATAGAAGCCTTTTAATTTCAAGTGCGGGCTAGCCTATTCCCATTGGCTTTCAAGCGTTTTATTTTAGTACCCTAACGATAAGCTAGGACCAAACTAAACTGACCCACGCACGCCCCTGAGTCTTAGGCCCTTTCATTAGAAAGAAAGCCTGGAAAGTCCCAGCCCACAAAAGCTCAGTTTCAATTGAGTCTAAGTGAATACACTACGCCATATAGTTCGGGATAAGAAAGCGTCTTACCAGCGTTAGGAGGAAAGAGTTTTGAAAGAAGAAAGCTGTACATGAAGGTACGGTATCCGCAGTTGGTGTTATAGAAGTGGCGGTCTTGAATAAGCAAGCGGTGCCAGTCTTTTCTGTTACAGTAAGAGCTTTTGAGTAAATAGAAGCTCTGGTCCTATCCTGTTGATGACGAATAAGAGTTTTTGCTATAGCCTTCATGTGCTGATACCAACTAGTATCATATAGTTGAGTGAAAGCTAGATATGCCTTGCATTCCGGAAGTTCTCGCTTACCGAGCCACGCGAAGAGTACCAGACCGGTGCTTGTACGTCTGCCCATTCCAGGGTCGATAGAGTCTACGGACGGAGTGAACCAAGTCAAATTAATTGAATTGTTTTTCGAGACCAAGAGTGAGTCGTAGATAGAAAGACCTCTCCTATCCGCAGCTCATGGACGGGACTCTGGGAAAATAAAAGGGTTCTTAGATACCTTCTTAAAGTTCAGTAGATAAATTCACTCCTTCTTTACTTGAGCACTGGTTAGACCGCTTGCAGGCTTTCTTATGGAACTAAAGCATAATATGACTTGCTTAATTTATTTCTCAATCTTTCTCTGATTCTAGCCGTGTAGTGGATCCGGCTTTAGTCGGCTAAAAAGAGGTGTGTGTGGCCGGGCTTCTTTCTTTATAGTGCTGCCCGCCCCCTTCTTCATTCATCCATTTAGGCCCGACTAGGAACACGTGGATCCAGGGAACCTGGCTCGGGAACAGCTTCTTACTAGTGGGGGCTAATCACAGTAAGAGAGTCCAATCTCTGAAATAGAGCTTAGTCTCTCCATAGTAGTAACATATTAATTGAAACTAATGCGACGGTTGTCAAAGACCGGATCTTTGCACTTCGCGACCCTATCCGAGTATGGACTTAGTGCAACGCCTTATAGAACAATGAAGTAATGTATCCATACGAGCTCCGGCCCTCAGCAGCTCGAATACAAAATAAACTTGTTCATTTATGTTACCTGTTGTGGACCTTCAACGTTTCACCTTTCATAGATCTGGGAAAGGCGGTTTAGGTTTGGGAAGTGACGTTGAGACTGGGCACGTGCGATAAGTAATAAAGAAAGCAAAGGGAAATCTGAGGAGTTAGAGCAGGGAACTATGGGCGTCCCTGCCTGGAAAACAAAGAGTAGAATTACGCGAAGGACCTCTAGCAACTCTACTACCGCCTTTCCTACCAAAAAGCGAACCCAACCGAAGGAAATAATATAAGGTCTGGAAAGGGCTGTAAAGAATCAAATTCCTTCCCCCCTTTCTTCCCCTGTTCCGGAGATCGATAGAGCCCTCTCGAAACCTAGCTGTGTGAGTTTGGGGGCAAGCAACTTCATCCCCGAGTGGTTTTTCCTTTCAACCTCGGCTTTATTTTGTTATTTCTGTGGCCGATCACTCTTCTCCTTGGGTTTGGTTAACGCTGGGCACTCATAGGGCTTCCCTTGCACAAGTTCAGCCACACACACCTCTTCGTCTTCAGATTCAGGGGTCGAATCATACTCGACCACAGCTATTTCTAGACTTGGATCCTTGTAGTAAGTGCCCTTGGATGAAGTCCTTCTCTCTTTCTTTTCCTCCCGCAACCGCTCATAACTAGCGGCTCTAGTGACCAGGTTAAACAGATCGGTTAATTCTTTCCCTTCAAACTTCTCTCCCATATTTAAGTTCAGACCTCTCAGAGCCAAACTAACACACTCCTTTTCGGTCAAGGAGGTCTGACATCTAGTCCTCAGCTTCCTAAACCTCGCGATGTACTTTTTGACCGACTCGCCTTGGAGCTGACTAAGTCTTGCCAAATCGGCCACTGTAATGTCAGGTTCTGTCTTATAGAATTGCTCATGGATGGAACTTGCTTTCCAGATCGGTTAATAGAGTGTGGAGGGATGTTCATATACCAGGGGAAGGCCGATTTAGTAAGAGAGTTGGCAAAGAGCCTCAACTTGAGGTAGTCCTTGGACCTAGCTTCCCCACACTGGACCGAGAACCGAGCTATATGCTCAATAGTCGACTTCTTCTCCTAGAATAGAACAAACTCAGGCACCTTATACCCCCTTGGAAACTGATGAACTCGGTCGATCCAATCAGGGTATGGTTTCCTAGACGTCGGCCTCATTAAGGGCCTGACGTCAATTCCAAGCTGCTGTAGCGCCTCGACCATGTAATTTCTTTCCAGATCCGATGGTGCCTGTGGAACTGTTGTGGCGGGGAATGTCTCTAGTTGTGATGCTTGCAGCTCTGGTTCCCTTTCGCCCGTCGACCGTCATACACGTGATTGAGACTCCGCACCTTGCTCGCTTCCTTGTTGGCCGACAGGCATTCCTCCTACTTGACTCGGGAGCAAGTGCGTGTAAACATGCCCCCAGCCTGGGCATTTTCTATACTGGTAGCAGGATCGGCCACCCCGGCCCCAGCATTGCTCTAATTTGAGCTCTGAGCTGGAGCAGTCTTGCTTTGGCTCCCCTGACCGACCTCAGGCCTCCTGATCAAGTGCACATTCCCATACTGTAGGATGGGCCTTTAGTTAGTTTAGTGTTGACTCGACAATTGGCTTAAGACCCGTGACCGTCTCGTACATTGGGCTGAGAACAGTAGCCGCCTGTTGTATCATCCTCAGCATCATATCGTGATTATCTTTTCCCACTTGTTGCCTAATCATAGCCACCTCTTGGTTGGTTATTCTTGCAGGTGCCACAGCAGGAAGGGGGTTGGCTGGCGGAGCCACGACAGCGAGATTGGCCTCCGCGGCTATATGCGAAGATCCTTCAGCAGGAGGGTGTCTGGTCCCTTCCGCCGTAGTCTCGTGTTTGCCATGAAGAGTACCATCAAAATTTACCTACGGATGAGATATCAAACCGCTCTTCCAGGACTAACTGCCAGAAAACTACCTGAGAATGAACCTGGGTACTCACTTTAGAGTAGATTCCTTCCGACTCGGGATACTACCCATTCACTCACTGTGCCATTTCGGCACACCCTTGCGGCTGGTTAACGTAGTAATGTCCTTCCCTGCATTAGTTTAGAGCCTAAGAAGGTCTCCCCTAGGGCCGCTCTACTCCCTGTGTTCTTTCAACTGGTTAAACTGCCTTTCAGAACAGAAGCTGAAGCCTCTTTTATTATCTTTTAGGTACGGGAATTCTCTATCATAAATTGGGAACGAATAGGAACCCGCCCTTGGCGTAGAGTAACCCGTCCTCTAGCCAGTACCTCTGTAGAATTAGTTCTTTCACTTGGTGAACCAACATGTGAGTGAGTATCTTTGCTTGCTCATTTCTCCCGCCCTTCGATTGGAGCGCTATTCGACCCGTTATCATTTCCTGATTAGACGACTTCTCTTCTGATAATTTTAGTTATTCGCTGCTTCCTTACTCCTATTTCGGAAATATATAGAAAAAGGTGGGAATAATATATAACAAATGGGTAAGACAACCAAGGGCAATTCAACGGCTTTATGAGATAATCGGTATACTTTCTGCGTAGGCAGGCCCAGCAGTATCCAATCAATGTAGTTGGCGGAACAAAGGAAAAAGGAATGAGATAAGTATTAGAGGAAGATCTAAGTACCGAGAGGGAAATGGAGCTCGAATCTGTAGTAAGCAGTACCCTTCGCAACGGCTCCAAGAAACGTGCTTATACCCCATACCGTCTGGATCATGAGATGATTGACCGAGAGTACTTATTAAACCCGGCATTGAACTAAGGGTTTTATCTGCGATCTCCTGCCACAGAACACTCAGCTTACAAATGCTTGAGAGGCGCGATAGAGGGGCGCCTTTAAAGCTGCATTGAACAACCCGTGAAGCTCTCTAAAACCCTAAAGCAGGGGGTCTTCCAAGTATGGTATCAGAGCTGACTGGCCACACCCGGCCTGAGCTGCCATCTCTTTCTCTTGGTCAAAAGGCATTTCCGCTCCTAAAGGAAACACTCTTGCTCGCCACAAAAAAGCAATCCCCGGCACATTCATCAAGCTTAGGAAAGCCGGTAATTCCTTCAAAGATGAATGCGCAGGGGATTCAGAGTAAGACTAGCAGCTTCTTCAATAGCAGCTCTAATGTCAAAGCTGAAAAATATCATTGCCTCTAGCACTAGCATCCGATTAAAGCATTGATGCATAGACTCGTCCTTAGGCTATTCCTTATTTTCGAATGCGGCAAGGTGTATAGCCTTTACCTTCTTTCTCCTTCTCGATTTTGACTATTGGGATAACTTTCTTAGTAAAGATCTTTCCCATAGGAATACCCCAGACACTTGTAAAGACGCTAAGCCCCTTTCTCTTCCTTATTCTAGGATATTTCGAGTTAGCGCTCCGGGGATTCGGCTTAGCTTACTCAGTTTCCTGCCCAATGGTTTAATAAAGAGCTTAGCTTAGAAAAGGAGTTGGTCAAAATAATTTATTCTAACTAGTAGCCACTCATTACACACAAGAAAGAGTGTAGGTTTCAGTCTATGCCCACCGAAGGATATCACTGTCTTCCCTGCTTTCCTCGGGCATGAGAAGTTACTCAGGGACTTGCCATGGATAGGAGTGAAACGGAGGCACAGTCCATTGTTCTCTATCAATTTCTTCCGTTGATTGGCTTTTTTAAGTGCCAAATAAGACATTCTAGAAGCCTCTGGTGAATTGGTTGGTGATCAGCCTATCTTATATGCTTTCTTATGCCTTTGGAGTGCCTAAAGCCAAGTGAACGAAGTGGCCGGTAAGGTGAACATGGGAAAGAAGAATCAAGTCTATATATGGCTTGTTGAAGTAAACATGTGGACTCTTCTTCCACCCTCTGTTTTGGAATATCACTTTTGAAAATGATGTTGGACTATTTAGCTTGTTCTCTTTTCTTTCTCTTGTATGTCTTAGTGGAATTCCCCCTTTGTGATGCAAGCATCTTAGACGACGAAGGAGCGGAGAGGTTGCCTCCATTCTTTCTAACCATACCCAATCGAAAAAGGATCCGGATGCCTTGCATATCGCCCACAAATGCTTTCTAAAGTATTAAGCAGAAGAAGAGGAAGAACGAAGCTTTCCACTTATAAATTCTTCTATTCGGAGGTCGTACGAATGAGGAGAGCGGCGCGGCTACTTTTTAACTTTCAACCTACGACCGAAGTCAAGGACTTGACTGGACAGACTGATTGAGAGACAGACCAGGCCTTTCTATTCTATAAAGAAGAGACCTTCTTTATTTCCGGCCCACAGGATAGAAAAGTAGATCGTTCAACTCTAGCTTATGTTTTCAGGTCCCACATGGAATCTCAAATCGATCTTTGCTACATGCTGCTTAAGACATAGAATTCGAAGAAAGAGAGAGTGAGCAGCTGACTTGCAACCTAGGACCTAGGGGCAGGAAGTCGGAGAGAGAAGTACTGATTTATATAGGGCGCAGGTCCTCGTAGAATTGGTTTGCTTTCGCGGCAGCAGCGTGAAGGGATATTACCGTATTAAATTAAGAGCAATTTATCCCCTTCTTTCATATAGCCTACCTGGACTATAAAAACCTATGCCTCTCTAACCGACATTTGTCCTTCAGTCCTTCGGGGAGGCCTGTTGTTCGTCTTGGAGAGAGCGCTCGACCGTCGCCATGCTTCTTAGACTGAGTCAACGCGCCTATTTAATGTGCGCCTATCTGTTATCTAGGAACCTGAGATTCGGCTTTCGCTGGCGGGCTTTCGTCATCCATCACTGTCTGGGCCGTCGTTGTAAAGACGCGCATCCGTACAGACAGTATGCCTGGACTCCTTTAAAAAAGGGCTTATTTATTGTCGGCAAATACCCCCTTCTCATCAACGTATTTGAAGCATTGATGAAGGGTGGAAGGTACCACGCTGTGGATCCAAGCAGGAAGTTTAGGAGGTGTCACCGTCAATCACGTAAGAAGTGACCTCAGTCTTCAGATCCGCACACACAAGAGACGAATCTTGCCGATGGCTCTTTGCGAGTCGGCATTGTACCCCGGAATAGTCACCTTGGTCTGACTTAGCCGGCTCGTAGGAAGGAATTCCTAGATCGGCTAGGGCCCGCAGTGGCATCACGTTGATGGAGGCCCCAGGGTCCCGCGGTAGCCTTCTTTCTTTCGCCAATGTCACCGGTGAGATAAAGGGGCCGCTTATGTATGCTTCTTCCTGTCCAGCAAGATGTCTTCTGTCGATAAGGTTATATCTGCACTCTGGACTTTCTTCATTGGTGCTTCCATGTACTCATCTTCGATGCTTTGAACTTCCACCCTGTTGACATGTAGGGCATACTTTTCTTTGCTTCCTTCCTACTACTAAGCTGCTTTCTTTATAGGCTAAAGCCTCCTATCTACGGTAGCTGACGCAGCAAGACCCGAGGAATCGGATACGGATCTTTTTCAGTCTCTTTCGCTGGGGCAAAGCAAAGAGGGAGGACTTTCGGAAGAAGGCGTCGTCCGCTGATGATCTTGAGGTTGGGAGGCAGGTCAGGGGGAGAACTAATGCTTGTGGATAGCCCGCGAATACTCCTTACTTAGGCTTTCCCCCCGGAAGAGCTGATGCTACTTACTAAGAGACTTCCGTTAGTGAGGAGAGAACTATAGGCTTTAGCCCAAAGACAGAGTCAGGGATTTCTTAAAAATCTAGTCCCTCCTGAAATAAGACAACACAGGGGGTGGAGTGAGCCTAGAGTAGAATAAGACTCCCTCTTAGACTCTAAACTCATACCAGGGCGGGCAGGGAAAGACTGAGACTACCGATACCGAGCCGGGGTTGGATCACAGGATAGATACCCTATGGTTGGTCTCTATGCCTGCTTCACTTCGTAGCATTAAGGGGGCAGTGCCATGAGGGAAATCGACTAGGAACGCGATGTCTTCCCATAAAATGAAGAGTGGAGGGGACTTCGACTGCCTTCTTGTATCGGGTGAAGAGAAGGGGGTGCTAGGCTTAGTAGGGCTCGAACCTACAATATTACCGTTATGAGCGGTACGTTTCAACCAATTAAACTATAAGCCCCTACGGATCTCTACATGCAATTCGCTCACTTCGGGAAGAGTGGACGGAAAGAGGAGGCCTTTGCTCTATCTGCTTCTTCCTCTTCCCAGGAATGAACAATTGGATAAAAAAATTATTTTTTTCTTTGTTTGTATATATATAATAAAATTAAGATTAAGCAGGCGGCCCTTTCGTGACTCAAACTGCCGGTACGCTTTCCGGCTCGCAACGACTCAAACGGGCGGGGGCTATCTATTTGCTTGCAAAGCGGGCTGTTCGCCTTTCGGATTCGGAAAGGGCTCGCCTATTTGATTCAAAAGGCGCTACTAAACTACTCTAGTACAGCTAGTGTTAGTAGTACAACAGAATGCCGTTCACCCCGCAATCCCTTCTTCTTCAAGAGCTCCCTATTCTCTAGCAGCCCCTTCTTTCACAGCTCCTTCTCAAGCACTTGCCATTGTCTGGAAATTTGCCTCGCCCCATTCTTCGATTATTGGCGCATCAATTCCTTGCCTTTGCTCTCATTGCTCCAGTCTTTTAAGTGAAATCCCAAAAATGGAAAGTCAGTAGTCATTGTCGGGATGGAAAGCGACTCTTCAACCACTTATTTAAGCGCTATGCACCTAAGCTCAGTCTTTCTGGCAGCTATCTTGCTAAACCTAGATTCTTGCAGTTCCTTTTTATTCTCTCTTTATGCTCGAAATCGTACTCATTCGACATCTAATTTCATGGGCTGGGCATACCTTCTTTAGCTCATTTTTATCTTTCTTTGACTTTGAGGAAGATCCCACGAATCGTCTTCTATCGACATCGTCTGCTTACTCTTATCGTACGCTCTTCTTACCCAACCCAAATCGTCTGGTACTTTGTCCGCTCTCCCTTTCCTGGTGAAGGAGAGAGAGTTTTACAAGCTGATGCAGCTAAGAAAGTCTCGTTGAAAGCAGGAACGAACGAAGACTGTGACGACTATTTGAACTAGTTTCAAAGGCTTGATTGACCCTTGGGAGTTAATCTGGCTAGGGCGCCCTCGTAAGGCGTAGGGTAGAGATTTGAAACCGGAGGCCTCTCCTCATCTAGTTCTTTCGTTACGCCGAGAAGAAGCAGAAAGAAGCTTGGAAGAAGAGATGGTCAATCTTATCTTATGGGCGAGACTGCTAAAAAAGAGGCTCTTTAAAGTAAAGCCAGAACGAGTCCTCTCTTGCGGGAGGGATAGGCGGGAAAGGGGGAAAGCCCAATTGCTTGCTTGGACAACCTTAGCCCCAGCGGACAGGATTGGAATCAGTTCGACGTTCCGGGAAGTCGGTTCGTGAGGAAAGAAGTCCGCAAGCTTAATAAAGGCTTTTAACAGGCTTAGTCGTTGCTTAAAGGGAAAGACAGAAGGAACTATTCTTTTCCATCCAATGACTCGGGGAATTGCCGAGTTGGAAGATCCCTCCTTACTAAAGAGAGAGTACCGAGGAGAAGGCAATCCAACCTTTGAACTTAGTTTGAAACTCCTGCTTCGTTGTCCCGCTTTGGTAAGTGAAGGTCAAGTAGTTCCAGTGAGCAGTTCAGTAAGGAAAGTAGTCGTAGAAACAAAACCGTTTTAGGGGAGTCGAAAGAGGGTTCCCAAACAAAAGGAAAAGATCTGTTGACGTCAGCTATGTGATCACTCAACGATCAGTGCTACAGCTCAGCCTGACCTGACGATCGAGAAACTTATTCACTA
>AUXO015035353.1_pt1 | contig 13013 bp, 11 predicted proteins | sample 768731 | NCBI WGS metagenome assembly AUXO01 (sample SAMN02715735, study PRJNA202380) | gut metagenome | biome: sheep rumen | host: Ovis aries | place: New Zealand: Palmerston North
TCGCCTATTGTTTGTTCATTGTCTATTATACTGTCTTGTCAAGAGAATCAAGTGCAGAACATCAGATAGAACTCAGGTTTATGTGGGCATATAGAGAAATGTTAACAGGACATCTGAAATGGAAAGAAGATGTTGGATATAATCTAAAAAACATCTTGTTTTTCGTTCCGTTTGGTTTCTTATTTCCAAAGAAAGACAGCATACCAACTTGGTTCAAGAATAGACGATGGCTTTTAATCTTATGTGCCGGAATGTTACTATCCATTTTCGTTGAACTCACACAATATATATTCTGCTTAGGGTTATGTGAGCTTGATGATGTGGTATGCAACGGATTAGGTGCAGTGATTGGGCATGGATTGTTTAGATGTATTATGTTATTTGTCATGAAGTATAAGGATTTGAAGGATAAGACGAGTATTAAGGAGTTGAATGAGTGAAAGTGGTAAAGGTACTAATAAAAATCATAAAAGCAATTATAGCATTAGCGATGCTTGCGTCTGCTATTGCTTTCATTGGTGAGCGAATTGATGAGATAAAGAACAAGGGCACTAAATTCTTTAGAAAGCCCACAGGTATCTATGAGCGTTTTATTAAGCGACCGCTCGACTGCTTCTTATCTTGTGGGGCGACAATAGTGCTCTCTCCAGTACTCGTTTATCTTATAATTGCTGGAGCTATTAACATGAAAGGAAATCCTTTCTTCACACAGGATAGACCAGGAAGAGTTGATCCAAGAACTGGAAAAGAACGAATCTTTAAGCTCATTAAATTCAGATCAATGACGAATGAGAAGGATGAAAACGGCGATTTGCTTCCTGATGAAAAGCGGCTGAAGAGTTATGGAAAGCATCTCCGTGCATCTAGTCTTGATGAGCTTGGTGAGCTTCTCAATATCATTAAAGGAGATATGTCGATTGTAGGCCCTAGACCTCAGCTTGTCAGAGACATGGTTTTCATGAGCGATGAGCAGAGAAAAAGACATATGGTCCGACAGGGGCTCACAGGTCTTGCTCAGTGCAACGGCAGAAATGGCCTGTCTTGGGACAATAAGTTACAGTATGACATTGACTACATAGAGAACGGCATAACATTTATTGGCGATGTTAAGATTATTTATAGAACGGTTGAGAAAGTGTTCAAAAAAGAAGGAATAACAATGGATAATATGGCTACTGCTGCTGATTATGGTGATTATCTGCTTAGTGAAGGCAGAGTAAGTGAGAGCGAATATGCTCAGAAGCAGAGAGAAGCAAAAGAGTATATATTAAATTAAACATATATAGGAGTGGAAAGATAAATAATGAATAATCATCCATTTTCAGTTGCAATGTCTGTATATCATAAAGATGATGCAGATTATTTTGATAGAGCACTGCAAAGCATAACAGAGCAACAAACGGTAAATCCTACAGAGATTGTATTAGTATGCGATGGTCCCTTAAACGAACGGCTTGATGCTGTTGTTAATAAATATAGAAAAGAGTATCCTATATTTAAAGTGATACGTTTAAAAAAAAATAAAGGCCTAGGTAATGCACTTAAGTTGGCAGTTGAGAACGCTTCATATGAGCTTATTGCTAGAATGGATAGTGATGATGTTTCCGTATCAGACAGATTTGAACAACAACTGAATTATTTCTCAACACACCCCAAGGCCGATATTGTTGGCGGGGATATTACAGAGTTTATCGGAGAAGAATCACATATCGTAGGAAAGCGAACAGTACCACTAAAGAACTCTGAAATAAAAGAGTATATGAAAACACGCTGTGCATTCAATCATGTATCTGTAATGTACAAAAAATCTGCGGTTCAATCTGCTGGTGGTTATTTAGATTGGTTTTGGAACGAAGACTACTACCTTTGGATTAGAATGCAATTGAATAACGCTGTTTTTGCCAATACCGGAACGGTGTTAGTTAATGTTCGCGTTGGTGAAGAAATGTATCAGCGCAGAGGCGGAAAAAAATATTTTCAAAGCGAATATGGTCTACAAAAGCTGATGCTGGATAACAAAATGATCAGTTTCCCGACGTTTATTGGCAATGTAGGGAAAAGAGTAATAATACAAAGACTATTGCCCAATAAGGTTCGTGGGTGGGTCTTTAGAAAATTTGCGAGGAACTGAAATGGGAAAATATGTTGATGGATTAGTGAGTGTTATTATACCGACATACAAACGGTCAGAAAAACTGACAAGAGCAATAGAAAGTGTGCTGAACCAAACGTATACTAATATTGAATTGTTAGTAGTCAATGATAATGACCCAAACGACGATTATACAATCAAGTTGATTGAACGAGTTAAACCATATGAAAATGATAAGCGATTTCGGTTGATAATGCAAGATAAACATATCAATGGTGCTGTCGCAAGAAATGTTGGCATTAAACAAGCGCAAGGTGAATATATAGCTTTTTTAGATGATGATGATTGGTGGGATAAAGACAAATTATCTCATCAAGTATCCACACTAAGTAAACTATCACCTGAATGGGGCGGCGTTTCCTGTCGAATCAAACGCTATAACAATCAAGAACTAATTGCCAAAATGCCTAGATATGAAAGTGGTTATGTATATAAAGATATATTAATGCTTAAGTCTGATTTTGCAACTGGGACTATTCTCGTAAGGCACGAAGCCCTTGACGAAGCCGGACTTTTTGATGAGAAACTATTGAGACATCAGGACTTGCAATTGCTAGTGAATTTTACATTCAAATACAAGCTTTTTCAATTGAATGAGTTTCTTCATTGTTGCGATGTGTCTGATGCTCAGAATAGACCTGATTTAGAAAAATTGATAATTGCTAAAAAGGCATTTTTCTATTCTGTTCGTTCAATATTGAAAACACTCACTCCGAGAGAACGTAAATGTGTGAAATCAATGCATCATTTTGAAGTCGCGTATGTTGCATTAAATAACAGAAATATCAAACCTTTTTTTCACCACCTCACAAAAGCGTTACGATCATTGGATGGAATCGGAATTTTTACAAAAAAGGCATATATAAAAATAATGAAAAAAGATGGTGAATAATAGATTGAGTGGTTATAAAAGCAAATCAATAATGATGAAATACGTGGGAATAACAAGTATAGTTTTGTGCCTTTCTATTTATTCAATTATTTCCGTCATAGAATGTACTAATTTGCCCGATGGATATGAGCTGTTAATATTATTGCCTGTTTCCTATCTGATATGTTTCCTTTTTATAATTAGCCAATTGTATATTAGAAAGAAAATAGTGGAAAATATACCTATAGTACTAACAATGGTGTTATTGGCATTAAGAAATATAATCACTCCAATATTTATGGTAAAAGATTCATTTGTTAGCTCATTGGGAATACCTTCAGCCGAGTATGCAAGAAGAGCGATTATTTTAACAGCTTATGAGACGATAGCTATATCTATCGCTATGTATTGTTTTGAAAACAAAACATACATCTCAAAGCGCATAAAAAGAATACAACTTGAGTCAATTTCAACATATAAAATGGTATTGTACTTCATGGTGGCTATATGTGTGGTATCGTTTTTGATTATTCCAGAGTTTAGAAGTCAATACTACACAATATTCACAAAGGATATTACACATCTAGTTCATGAAGAAACTAATTATCATGTTGGATCCATAATGAGAATCGTTGCTACATTAAGTGAAGTGTGTATGGGCGCAGTAAGGTTAATAGTTCCAAGTAGTATTATTTATCATTTAGCCCAAAAAGGAGAAACACTCAGAAATCTGTTCCTTTCTATAATATGTGTTTTATCTCAAGTTCTTTTTATGAATGATTCAAACGCTTTTATTTTAATGATATTAGTAAGCCAGTTCTTATTTCTATATCGGCTTTTTCCTAAATATCACAAATTAATTGTGCGAAGTATATCTTGTTTTTCAGTAACTTTTTTAATTGTTCTATATATAAATCGTTTCTCTACAGATCATTATAGTAATTCTTTCTCCCTATTTTTACAATCGTATGTACCAAGTATAGCTAATACAGCTGGTATATATAATGTAGAACCAAAACATAGTATATCACAAATTTTCAATGATTTCTTTGTCGCTATTCCTTTTAAATCAACTTTTGGATATAAAGGAAATGTTTTATCGACTAATAATTTGTGGGGAACGTACAATAACATAAAGGGGCAGATAATGCCAAATGTTGCACAATCGTATTACTATTTCGGTTCGATTCTATCGCCACTGCTTTCTTGTTTGTGTTTGTACATTTCCATTCGAATCAATAAAAACATAAAGAATGAGGATAACGCAATCAAATATGCTGTATATCAGTACATAATGGTTTATTCTGCGGCTGTTCCGTTCGTTTATAATAGTTGTATATTTATGCAGTGCTTTTTACAGAGGATGATTTTTATGCTTTTAGTTGCGGTGCTTGCGCCATTTAAGCTATCATCCATAAAACATCTGCAAGAAGGATCAGATTATAATAATGAATAGAATAATAAAACTGTGGAAAAATTGCTCGGATAGTAAAAAATCAGCATTAGTGTTTATGCTTGCTAGTTATATCCACTATGCTATAAGCTTTCTTGTAACCCCCTTATTTTCAAGGTTGCTGTCTACTGCTGATTTTGGTTTGGTAACGAACTACAACTCATGGGTGCAAATACTTGAGCCTATAGCAACATTATCAGTATATGCTGGCTTTTTTAATGTTGGTATGCTTGATAACGAGGATAAACGAGATTCGTTCACCTCGTCTATGAGTTTCTTATCATTGTCGAGTACAGTAGTCACAATGACTGTTTTTTGTATAGTCACAATTGTCTTCCCTAGCTTTGTAGGTTTGCCTTTTGTGTTAATAGTTTTGATGATAGTATACTTTTTAACATATCCATCTACAAGGATTTGGCAGGCAAAAGAGCGGTTCTTTTACAAGTACAAAGCTCTCTTTACAGTAATGATCATCACAGGTGTTCTTTCACCAGCTCTTGGCTTGTTGCTTGTAATAATGGCTAAGAACAATTTGGGAATCGTCAGACTTGTTGGCACTAATATTATTACGATTGCTTTAGGTGTTTTCTTTTTCTTCTATTTATGGAGAAAAGGAAAGAAAGCATATGATAAACAGTTATGGAAAGTCGCACTTGCTTTTTGCATTCCATTAGTCCCGCATTATTTAGCTATGCATATTCTGTCAGCATCTGATAAGATAATGATTACAAATATGATAGGTCAATCAGAAGCAGGAATATATGGTATGGCCTATACTGCTAGTATGGTAATAACATCTGCGTGGTCTGCAATAAATGGATCGCTTAATCCGTATATGCTTCGTCATTTGAAAGCCGGTGATTATAAATCAGTAGGAAAGTCAGGACAGATATGCATTATAGGATTCTCTGTGTTATGCTTAATGATATGTATTGTTGCTCCAGAAGTCATCTTTATTCTAGGCGGCGAAAAGTATACAGAAAGCATAAAGATAATACCACCATTAATGGCTTCCGTGTTGTTTATGGAAATGTATAATTTGTTTTCAACAGTTGAGTTTTATCATAAAAAAACAAAATCCATCATGATTGCTACTGCTTGTGCTGCTGTTCTGAATTTGGCTTTAAATTTCGTCTTTATCAATCTGTTTGGGTATGTGGCTGCTGCGTATACTACGTTAGTTTGTTATATTTTGTATTGCATTTTCCACTATTTGAACATGAAACGAATGGAGAGTAATGAAATTTATAACATTAAACTCCTTAGTGGCTTCTCTGTATTATATGTTGCCGCCTGTTTTGCTTGCTTAGCAACATATGATCATCCGTTGGTACGATATGGATTGATGCTGTTAGTAGTGTTAACAGCTTTTACAAAGAGAAAAACTATTATTCGCTTTTTTGCTGGATTGAAAGCAACTTAAATACAGTAATCTAAAAAGAAAGAGGCATCTCGAATGAAAATAATGATCATACCGACCAGTTTCCCTAATAGTCGCAATCCAGTAAAGAATATTTTTATCTATGAGCAAGCAATGGCTTTAAAAAAGAATGGAAACGATATTTGTGTTTTACATGTTGAAAAACTACCAACAAAGCGACTTTTATCTAAGGTTTCATCGCAAATCGCCGTTGTAAATGATGGTGAATGGAATAGATATACTATGCAATGCAAAACATTTCTTGACACACAACTCCCCATATTAAATAAAAAGAGTTTTCTCAAAAAGATGAATCAATTGTTTGAATATGCAGTAGAGAAAGAGGGGCGTCCTGACATAATCTACGCTCATTTTTGTTGTTGGGCTGGATATGCAGCGGTTGAAATAGGAAAAAAATATGGAATTCCCGTTGCTTATATTGAACATTTTAGCGGACTTATAAGTGGACGATCAAACCCAACTCTTTTTAATAGCGTAAGATACTGTTTGCAAAATTCTCAATTATGCATTGCCGTTTCAGATAAATTAAAGAGTGCAATGCAGAGCATTATGCCACAATGTCAAGAAATTCATGTTATTCCTAACTTAATCGACGATTTATTCGAATATGTTGAATACCCCAAAAACGAAGTTTATACATTCTGCTCTGTTGGACGATTATCACCGCCAAAGGATTTCACCATATTAATTAACGCTTTTTGCCATTCTTTCTCGAGTGAGGACAAGGTGCAGCTCCTGATAGGTGGCGATGGAGAATTAAAAGACACTATTCAGAAGCAAATAAAAGCATTAAATAGAGAGCATCAGATCAAGCTTTTAGGAAGGCTCAATCGAGAGGAAACAAAGCAACTGTATGGTAAATCAAACTCTTTTGTTCTTCCTAGTAATTTTGAAACATTTGGTATCGTTTGGCGTGAAGCAATGGCTGTTGGTCGTCCAGTTATTACAACAAATCATGGTGGATGGGGAAATGGAGAATGGAAAGATGAATATGGAATTATGGTTTCAGTCGGTAATGAACAAGACCTGATTGAAGCAATGACGAAAATGTATCAAAGAAAAGATGGTTATTATGATTACCAGTTCATTTCCAATGAATGTAAAAAAAGGTATTCTGCAAAAAAGATTGCATCGCTACTTACCAACCTTTTTTATGCAACTGTAAAAAAAACAGATAATTTGATTCCATATAGTGAGGTTAATGATGATTGAATTAGAAGAACGAAAAAAAATAATGCTTAGTATTCTGCTGGAATTTCAAAAGTACTGTAGCCAGAATAACCTATCTTTCTATTTAGGCGGTGGTACTCTTTTAGGTGCGATTAGGCATCATGGATTTATTCCTTGGGATGATGATATCGATGTTATTATGCCTATAGATGATTATAATAGATTAATTAAAATAGAGCATAAGAACCCAATAAAAAAACCTTACAGGATTTTAACACCCGAGAATTATCAAGAGCACTGTTGGCCAATGCTTAAGGTTGTCGACACAAGAACAGCATTTATTGAACCGATGTTGATAAAAAAACTTCGTTCTTCTCAGAAAGATAATTATGGAATCTATATTGATATTTTTCCCATGTATGGACTCCCATCCAGTAAAGAAGAACGTGTGATATTTCAAAATCAATTAAGCGGCATATATGACAATTTCAAAAAAGCTACCAGAATTATGAATAGACGCCCAAAAGACGGGAAAATAGTGTTTATTCTACGCAGCATAGCGTATACATTGTATACTATACCACAGAAACTGATAGGTGGTAAATATTATCTCCATAAAATCAGTCAGAAACTAACGATGTATCCATACAAAACATGTGAATATTTTGGGTATACTGCTGGTTTAACGCCTAATTGTAGGGATCATATGAGAAGCGCTGTGAAGGAAAAAGAGATGGATGCAACTTTTGAAGGTCATCAATTCAAGATTCTTTCTGCTTACGATGAAATGCTTTCGATACAATATGGTTCAGATTATATGGAATTGCCGCCTGAAGATAAGCGAAGGACGCACCCATCAATTGCAGAATGGCGATAAAAATGAAAGAAGGAGCTCATATAGAATGAAAAAGTTTGTTATCATATCTAAGGATGCTATGTGCAAAGACTATGTACCCACCTATGGAAATAAGCGGTGGGAAACCCCGAACATTGATGCTATTGCCAATCAAGGCACAGTATTCCATAGACATTACACCGCTGCTCCTTCTACAGTTATGTCCTTTTATAGCATGGCAACCGGTAAATTTGCTCATGAATCTGGTTTTGATGTGTATGAAAAATCGTACAGAAAATACGATGGAGATACATTGTTCAAGAAACTGCGCAAAATAGGCTATGATTGTCATATAGTTTGGGCTAATAATATGATGCCACTGAAAGAATATCTTGATTATTTTCAGGATGATGTGTGCATTCATGCTACAGACGTATTTCGACAGCCTGTTGGCTCTCATTATATTCATGACGGTTTTTTAAAGCGTGATTCATCAAAAATAGAAAAAGCTTTTACCGAAATAGAATCACTATTTAGAAGGATATTAGAAGGCGATTCTCAAACATTTTTATGGGTGCATTTTCCTCATGTCATTGCTGGTGAAGTATCATATGGAAGTGATATAGAACTCTTTGACCGGTTTGTAGGCATGATTAGAAAGTTTGTATCTGACGATAGTATTGTTATCACAGCAGATCATGGAAACATGAATGGTCGAAAAGGTAAGCTTTGCTATGGCTTTGATGTTTATGAATCTAACATTTGTGTTCCATTTATCACTCCAAAGTTGGCAGGACAGTCCGCAATTTGGGTTCCAACATCATCGCTAGATCTTTTTGAAATTCTATTTGAACATAAAATTCCAAAACGAAGATTTATCTATAGTGATAGTGCATACCGTGCTCAGCCTAATCGTAAAATTGCTATTATCAAAGGAAGGTTCAAGTATATTTATAACAAGAAAGACAATACAGAAGAACTATATGATTTAGAGTTTGATCCTGATGAGAATTTTTCGATTATGGAAGACTACATGTTCGATCAAGACAGAAAAATTAAAGTGCCATCTAGAGAATTGTATTATTATCCTGACTGGGACTGCCTTTCTGATATTAGAACTGCTATGCGCAGGGAACGTATGCGCATTTGGGAAAATGGTCGTTTATCAATTCGTGCTAAGTGCAAAGTTAAGAATGCGCTAAGGCCTATCTATGAAAAAGTCAGTCGTCAAAAGGTCTAATTCGTATCGAGAAATCATCAAATACGGAAGGAATATATATGAGTAAGATTTTTTTACAGCAACTATCAATGTCTGATGGTATTGACATTTACGAAATGTTACAACGAATCGGAGCGAATGAAAACGAGTTTAAAAACACAGCTAGTGGTCTTTCACAAGAAGAATTTAAAAGTTGGCTTTTTGAACAAAATGAATGGGCAAATGGTCGCTCTTTGCCTGATGGTTATGTACCGCAGACCATTTTTTGGCTTTATGATGATGAGCAACCAGTTGGTGTAGGAAAAATCCGACATGCGCTAAACGATAACTCTCGTAAAATTGGTGGGAACATTGGATATGCTATAGATCCCATGTTTAGAGGAAAGGGATACGCAACTCACTTACTGTCATTGCTTGTTATAAAAGCGCGAGCAATGAATATCTCAGAACTTCTTCTTAGTGTTGAAAAGTACAATCCAGCATCAAAAAGAGTCATTGAAAAATGTGGTGGTAAACTCATTCGAGAGAATGACGAGAGATGGTTTTTTGAGTTTTAAAAAATGGAGGAATCGAAATGTATTATTTGAATGATCGTGTAAAGAATCTTTTTCGCATATTTGATCAAAATGAGCGCAAGGATTACTTGCGACTGGATTTAAATGAAAACCCTGGCGGATTGCCAGAAGAATTTGTTAAGAGCGTTCTAAGTGGTGTAACCCCTCAATTGGTTGCTCAATATCCAGAAACACTTCATTTTACAGAGGTTCTGGCAAATCATTTAGGTACGGATATAAAGCATGTATGTCTTGTGAACGGATCCGCTGAGGGAATACGTTATATTATCCAGGCCTTTACATGTGAAAATGGAAGAATAGTTGGTGTTGTTCCTTCCTACTTCATGTTTCAGATTTACTCAGAAATGTATGGAAGGAACTTTGTTAAAGTCCCATACAATGATGATTTAACTATGGACGTCAATAATATCATTTCCGAGTTAACTGATGATACTCAATTGTTGATATTGCTAAATCCTAATAACCCGATGGGAAATGTGTATTCTGCCGAAGAGTTTGAGCGCATTATGGAAGTCGCTAAGCAAAAACAAATTACAGTGCTGGTTGATGAAGCGTATCATTACTTTTATCCCAATACTTTTTTGAAGTACGCTCTTAAAAATGAACATATCTTTATTACCCGTACTTTTTCAAAACTATTTTCGATGGCGGGATGCAGACTAGGCTATGTTGTCGGATGGCCTGATGGCGTTAGCATGGTTCAAAAGCTTTGCACACCACACAATACGAATGCCTTTGCTATGCTTTTTGCCGAATCAATTTTAAAAACTCCTGGAATGCTGGATACCCTGATTAATAATTTTACAGAAGGAAGAACATACTTGATTAATTGGCTTGATGCTCATGGTTATCCTCATAAGGGAGATGCAGGTAATTTCCTCTTTATTAAACCCAAAACTGACGCATCTGTAATTGTACATAGAATGAAAGAGGAGAAGAGAATTCTCATCAAGACCTATCCGAATGTTGGTGAATTTGGTGATTGCCTGCGTGTTTCAATCGGGGAAAAGCAGTACATGGAGCAGTTTACATCTGCTTTATTAGAGATAGATACATAATTGGAGGCTTAACATATGGTCAAAGTAATTACTTATGGTTCATATGATATGTTGCACTATGGCCATATAAGATTATTAGAGCGTGCCAAAGCATTAGGAGATTATTTAGTTGTCGGAGTAACGTCTGATGATTATGATAAGACACGCGGTAAAATAAACTTGCAGCAGTCATTAATGGAACGCGTGGAAGCTGTCAAGGCTACTGGAATACCTGACGAAGTAATTGTTGAAGAGTATGAAGGTCAAAAAATTGATGATATACAACGCTATGATATTGACATTTTCACTGTTGGTTCGGACTGGCAAGGTAAATTTGATTATTTGAATGAATACTGTAAAGTGATTTATTTGCCAAGAACAGAGGGCGTTTCCAGTACAGAGATTCGATCTGAAAAAACTGCTTTAAAACTGGGAATATTAGGAAGTGCATCTTTTTTAGAAAAAATAGTATCGGAAGCACAGTTTGTCAACGGAATTGAAATAGTTGGAGTTTATAATGACGACATAAGCAATTTACCGGCGATGCTAAGTTCTCTTAAGGTCGTAACTTCTGATATCAAGGAATTGCTAGACAATGTTGATGCTGTTTATGTTCATTCATACCCAGCAAAGCATTATGAGCAAGTAAAAACGGCGTTGAAAACAAATATACACGTTTTATGTGAATCTCCGATAGCATTGACTACCGCTGAGTGTAGCGAATTGCTCAATTTGGCAAAGAATAATAATCTGATACTAATGGAAGCAATCAGAACAGCATATTCAACGGCGTATCAGCGATTATTACTTTTATTAAAAGCTGGGAAAATAGGGCGTGTTGTTTCGGTTGATGCTGTATGTACAAGTTTGAAGGAGATTACAACCCCTATGATGGAGCCATTCGATAAAAAATGGAACAGTATCTCTACATGGGGACCAACCGGACTCTTGCCGATATTCCAGGTTTTAGGAACAGATTATAAGCAAAAAACTATTATTAGTCAAATTGATTCAGAAAGTAAACAGAGCCGGTTTGACCTGTTTACGAAAATTGACTTTATATTTTCAAATGCTACCGCAAGTATGAAAGTTGCAAGAGGCGTAAAGTCAGAAGGTGAACTGGTTATTTCTGGAACGAAAGGGTATGTTTACGTTCCTGCACCGTGGTGGAAGACAGATTACTTTGAAGTAAGATTTGAAAACCCAGCAGAAAATAAAAGGTATTTCTATCAACTTGATGGTGAAGGCATAAGATACGAATTAGTTGCTTTTTCACATTCAGTACAAAAACAAAAGAATGATTATACCATAAACAAAGAAGTGACAACTGCCATCTCATCTATTATGGATGATTATTATAATGGTAGAGATTTGATTATTATTTGATGCATGGATGTATGGAATCTTGCAAAAAGCGTTACCGTTGAGTGAGAGACGCAGTAAGACTGTGTTTAATACTACGAATCAATGACATTCAAGTCCAAGAAGGAGGCCAAAATCATGAGAACCAAAGCCCCAGATCCATCCACTGTACATACAACAGTAATATGCCTTTGAGGAACAGAGGCAGAAGCAGATTTATTTAAGGCAAAGGAAGCATGCTTCAAATCAATCAGCGAGTACATACGAGTTAAATGTATCAGCGGAAATATGAATAACAATATCAATATACAGTAATGATATGATTTCTTGAGAGAACGGTTATTTCTGTACGCATAATAATGGGAAGTGCGATTGACATCTCTAGGAAACCGCAAAACAAAAAAGAGGTTATAAGTATGATGAATGAAATGATAGTTGCTACAGGAAATACTGCTGTAGAATATATTTCAGGATTAGGTCTTGATGCTGCAAAAAATCATGTAAAAGATAAAATTGATGAAAAGAACCTTATCAAGGCTCTATCGGAGTATATCAAGAGTCAGGAAAAATACAATGAGATTTCCTCGTTAGATGAAGAAATAGATTTTCAGGGACTTATAGAATATATTCGTAAAAACTTAATTTCTAAAGTTACTGTATCATTATTTGAACCAGATCAAGAGAAACGAGAAAGAGCTAAACACGCTATTATAGCAGACGCTATCGAACACTCGAAAGCGGAAAATGAAAATGCCAAGAAGAGAGTTGCATCAAATATCAACATGTGTTTAGATATAATCTATCATTATTATGAATCAGGCATTAGCTTTGAAGACTATACACAAATGTCAATAATATTTCTACGTCCCGAAAAGTTCGGTATCACTGGACTTTTCGG
>AUXO018613292.1_pt1 | contig 13013 bp, 8 predicted proteins | sample 768731 | NCBI WGS metagenome assembly AUXO01 (sample SAMN02715735, study PRJNA202380) | gut metagenome | biome: sheep rumen | host: Ovis aries | place: New Zealand: Palmerston North
CCCGACAAGGAACTCAACGAGAGCGTGACGAAGGTGGGACATACGTTCTACAACGCCAAGGACAGGTCGCATTCTGCCAAGGTCTCGCGCTCACAATGGCTCAAGGGGCTGCATGAGCTCACAGAGGAGCAAGGATTCTTCACCCTGCGCGACATCATCTACAAATTCCACGTTACCCCCTACATGGCTAACAAGATGCTGGCCGAACTGGTCAATGAAGAAGATCCGAAGTATCATCGCAAAAAAGTAGGTCATACCTATATATATAAGAAGACTGGCGACTCTATCTAAGCCCTTCACAACGCCACAATCTATTGGCAATCCATTTATTACCGTGAAGGGTTTATCTTTCCCATCTTTCCCGACAACAGCCAATTCTACCCCATTCCGCCCCTTTTCCACGTCCCTTTTTATGCGTGGAGAAGGGGCGAGTTCTTGTTTCTCACAACTTTTGACCTTGGTCAAAAATATTTTTGACGAAGGTCAGATACATTTTTGACCAAGGTCAAAAGTTATAAAAGCACCACAATCAGAACTTTTCCAATCCCATTTCCGACCTTCCTCTCATAGTGTTCAGAACGTCGTTACACAAACCCATAAACCTTGAAATTACAAAGGAAGAATAATGATTTTAAGTCCTTTATATACGTAATATTCCCAATTCAACACCTCATCATATTCCTTGATGTCAAGATTGATAGAATCCGTAAAATTACCATTCAAGATATCTCGGGTAATGATAAACCTTTTATTATAGGAATCCTTTTTCAGTGACTTTGTTATTGTTTGATTTCCACTCTTCCACTCTACTTTTACCGTTACAGGATTCTTCCTTTTCATTCCATCGACAAACAACGTATCTAAAAGATAACATGTCCCTTCATCATCGTTTATAACAGTTTCTCCTATCCGCGTCAATTTGATTCCCCTTGTTGACAAATGGCGGTTTTGTGTCAAATAATCTTTTAGTGTAGTACTTTTTTTCTTCTTATAATCAGCTGAAGGAATGACAAAGACTTTTCCAGTCTTCACATCCATCACTTTTATGGCTTGTTTTTCTGATGCCCATACAATATTCTGTTTGTCATCAAACACCATACCGCTAACAACTTTCTTTCCTCCGATTTTCACTCCGTCAGAGTTCACCATCAGTACCTTATACTTCCCTGCCATCACTGCTAATGATGTAAGCAGAAAGCATACCAATACTGTTATTTGCTTTTTGTATTCCATAATTTAATGTTTTTAAAATATTCTATGTTCTTAATGATATTATTGAGTATAGAGAAGAATGTGGCAGTAATGAAAATGTCGTATGCTTCTCCTATGGTTATATATGTAACAATGCATAATATAGTCATAAACAAAGAATAACCTATCCAAGTACATAATCCAGATAAGGCTTTCAAGAAAATTCTCAACGCCCAATGACGTCCCAATGCCATCTGTGCTGTCACTTCCTTTAATCCTTGCCGACTTAACGTAAGGTAGCTTAAGCAGAAAAACACAAATAGCATAATCAGCATGAGAGGTATTGATACAATATGTTGCCCCTTGCATAAAGCAATGTAGGCATTCATATTAATCAATCCACCAGACAGATTACCAATATACGTGGTATGTTGATCATCAGCATCACTACGCAATGCACCCACTACGACATATTTGTTTTTGGTGAATTGCCTATTCCATAAAAGACCATTCCCAACCTCATGGGTTCTTGGGATACTATCTTCCAACAAATCAGCTCCGAGATTAAACCATACTTTCGTGTCGTTATCGTCGTAAGGCTCATTGATGTTGACAGCTTGTGTCAGAATAACGCTGCTTCTTGCCAAACGCCATCCATCAGTATAGCAAATCCCCCAATTCTTTATCTTGCGATGAACAATGTCTTCATACATTTTCAATGGCAGACTAACCTTCCCGTCAGGCAGATAAGGATACTTGCTGAATGTCACAAATTTGTATGTGGTGGTGTAGTCTGCCATCCCAGATTTTTCCATCAGACAACTGTCTGCTAAGACAGCATCTTCATGCCGTGGAATAATCAAACGGGGTGTAGTCTTTATCAGATGAAACAAGACGCTATCGTCTTCTGTTTTTATATCGTCACCAAAGAAAACATCAAGTAGAATGTATTTGTAGTCATTCTTTTGTTTCAACGTCTGTAACAGCTTGATCAGTTTTTTACGGTCTGTAATGCTTCTTTGTCCTTCAACAAAGCCATATTTGTCGTATGTAGGCACAAACACCTTATCATAACTGACATCTACAAACAGTATGCTGTCTGGAGCTATTTTCTTTGTTGGGAACAGATACTGTCTCACCAACTCAAAATTGTATAACACAACATGTTCCCCACTCAAAGGGATGTCCATGTTGGTAATCCAGTATGACAGTAAGGAGAATCCAACCGCCAACAAGCCAGATGCGATAACTTTCTTCTTTGTTCTCAACTGTTCAAACGGTTTTTCGTTGAAATTCTTATTTTACATTGATATCTTTATGGGTAATCTCGACAACAAGCGGAACGACAGATTGATTACTCCTTGCACTGAAACCAAGACGGTTTTGAATATATCTGATATCGTCTAAAGGAGCTAATTTTTCTCCTAATGCAGCATGTAGTTTGCTGTAAAATGTTCCTTCACTTTTGCTCATCTGATTGATAATGGTATTGATGTCAAGTTCTTCCTGTGAATAGAGTACGCAGAAATAGTCCGTGCCAGCTACATTATCCATTGTAAATTCCTTACCAGATGACTCTCCTGGAATGGCAATATGGCTTGATTGATAATTTAGATGGGCACTTATGGAGCTTGACTCTGGGAACAACTTCGTTATTTCATTTTTCAAGTCAGATGAAATAACATATATCCATGCTGGCTCATTGTTGCTGACAAGAAGACGGAAATGTTGACCAGACCAATATTCCCCGATAGCTTTATAATAGACAATACCATCTTTCTCCTTGAGAATCAGTGGCATTTCCCTTTTCCCGTCTTTGACTTCAATATACATGTCGCCAGAAAAATGATGCAAGAACGATTTCTCCTTTTTCTTAACATAGACATCGTAACCATATCTTACACTGCGATGGAAATCTTCATAGGTTATCCACACGAAGCCATTGTTCGCCCAATCTGTTCCCCAGCTATTCATGATTTCAAAAGCCCCACCATATTTTTCATCATCATAACCGATGACACAAAGCGCATGTCCGTCTCCATCCCCATTCTGCTTTCCGTTCCAAAGATCACCTTTAATGAAATCAAAAGAGTCATAACAACTCATGCCGATAACAACAGGATGTTTTTGGCTGATAGCTTTTTTTACTGATAACGTCTTATGCTCTTTAGTTTCAGTTATGGTCCACAGTTCTTTTTGGGTGATGGGGTCTAAGCCATGAAAATCGTCACTGAATAGTTTTGTATAGTTATCTATTTTAAAGTTTGCGGCTTCAGTGTACAATGCGGATGGGACATAGTCAGCACACAAAACATTAAATGACTTATATTTCACGGCACCTGTATTCATCATAAAATTCAAAGCTGATGAGATACATGTTCCTTCTTTACATTTCGTCGGTTTTGCTTCAATGTTCTTATAAACAAACAATGCAGAGAAGGCCTCATCATTAATTTTCTTTTTGTCTGTCCAACCATTAGCGATTGCTTCGCAAATGGTACGCGAGGCATAGCCTGTTGCCCAACCTGTACAAGTACCATATTGAGCTTGGGACTTTGGTGTAGGACAGTATTTCTTTAAAGAATAGGCTTTTGGCAACGTTGTGAAATCTCTGGTCATGAGCGTTGCTCTTCGTGGCACTTTGCCATCTATGTCTGGGTCATATTGACACCCCATACCATGTTTGCGTCCTTGTCCCATCACACAGACGGACATGAATAACAATACTGATGTTAATAATAAAACCTTTTTCATATCTGCATATATTTTATTGTTGTTTATTGAAATAGAAATCGCCTGTAAAAGAGGATGACCACCATGGATTTTGTGATTGCTTCGTCTTATTTTTTACTTCCGCTCCAACCTTCTGGAAGAAGTGGAATACATCAAGATTTGGCATGTCAAGTGTATGGAGGAAAGCCTCTGTATAAGGACTGTTACGGCCAGTACCGTCAAGGGCTGTGCTTCCAGGAGCTGTAGCGAATGAAATAATCGTACCAGTTGGCGCATTCATAATGGAAAGTCCACGCGTCGCAGTGCTTCTATGCCATTTGCGGGATAGCGGATTGTTACGACAGGCATCAAGAATGACTATCTTCAACTTACAGCCAGAATCTTCCATCGTATCAAGAATACGCTCCATATCTACACATTTGTATTTCAAATTATCTTCTGCCAGATTCTCAACATTCGTCGGAACCAAGTAGTTCACACCTTTGCTTTGAATTCCGTGTCCGGCATAGTAGAACATGGCAACGTCATAGCTCTTTGCCTTTTCCCCAAATGCAGAGAGTGTTTTATCCATGTTTTCTAAGGTTGCATCGAGTTTCAAGATAACTTCAAAACCTAATCCCTTTAATTTGTTGGCAACATCCTGCGCGTCATTCTCTGGATTGGCAAGAATCAATTCCGTCTCACTATAATGAGCGTTTCCAATGACCAATGCAATCCGTTTATCGTTAAACACAGGAGTTGGAGTATTCCCTTGATAGGTAATTACTTTCTCTGAGGTTGAGATGCCATCACCATTGCGGACACTCACCACGATACGGTTAAGTCCCTCACTCAAAGCGAGTGTCCTATCTACAGTCAGATCATATCCATCAGAAGGAACTGTTTTGATGCCACGAGTCAATGCGCCGTTCACTGTCACATTCACTTCCTCAACCTTACTCTTCGACTTGATACCGAGTTTTAGTTGATAATCTTTTAATGTTGTTCTTTCTTGAAATGACAACCAATCCACAGTTGCATAATTTCTATATGTTGTTTCTGTCTTCCCACCGAGAAGCGTTAATTGCTTTTGATACCATGAGTCTGAATGATGCGGAAACTCCAATGCTTTTTGTAACCAATATCTTGCTTTATCTTCATCCAATATATTTCCCTTACTACCAAACATGTAATACGCCCCCAGTCGCTCATATGTTATACGTTCCTCACGATTTCCAACACTCTTTACTTTATCTGCAACTTTTTCGTACCAATACGCAGCCAATGATTCCTCTTTCTTTTTCCAATAATAATCAGCTAATGCCAAACAAAACCGAACATCACCATCTTTAGCTCCTTTTTTTATAATTTGAAGCTGAACAGAGTCTCTATATTCCTCATTTAGATAGACTCTTCCATTTGTATCAAAATAATGATAGGCACCATCGTTATTGTTTGTTTTTATACGATTTTTATTCAATCCATCACATTGCCATGGAGTAAATAAAGGTTCTTCATAGACGTATTCAGTCAATTCTTTTCCAGTCTTGTCGATAATTGCCCACAAATGATTATTATTTGCCACCCAACACAAGCCAAATGAAAAGACAGATCCTGTGCCTATTCCTTCCAGGTGTCTTTTTTCATCAGCACATACATATTTATAAGGAATTACCAATTTTCCTGCTTCATCTATAAAGCCTAACTTGCCATTTTTGACAACTGCAGCTAAACCCTCAGAGAATTGCCCAACTCTATCAAATTCCAATGGAATTACAACTTTTAGTGTTTTTGAATCTATAAAGCCAGCCTTTCCATTAAGGGCAACTGCAATCTTTCCTTCGTAAGCATTATCATCCATCTTGTCATAAATTGGAGATATTATCACTTCTGCCGTCCTATTATCTATAATCCCTATTTTACCCTTACTCCAAAACTTATAGTATGGAATTCTAGCATCGCCAGAAAAATTAGATATGTCATATTTATATGGGAAAGCCATTTTCCCATCTTTATCTATTAGACAACATTTGTATGGGTCTTCTGCCTTAGCGAAAATATACTTCTTGCCAAATGTAAATTCATCCAAGAGATAGTATTTACATGGAACAACTTCATATCCTTCAGAATTGATAAATCCTTCCAAACCAACAGGATTATCTTTAACGAAAATCATCACTTTTCTCAGCCCATTACCGTAGTCCCATCCTATATCCGCGTATTTAAAGGGCACCACAGCATCTCCGTTTTTATCAATCATTCCCCATTTTCCATAAGGATCTGGAGCCTGACCTGTACCAAATTGTTTGGCTACGACTCGTTCTCTTCCGTTTGTAAACTCCTCTAAGTATGAATACTGCAATGGAATAACCTCCTTTCCATCCTTGTCAATAAATCCGAACTTAAAACCCTTATACACTCGACGTAGGCCATTGCCATAATCTTTACCAATTTTTTCGTATTGAGCCCACATTGTCAGAGCACTTATACAAAGAATTAAAATTGTTATCGTTCTTTTCATAACGCCATCTTATTGTTTATTAAAATAGAATTTGCCAGTATATGATGATGACCACCAAGGATTTTGTGCATGGTTTGTCTTTTTCGTGACATGAGCCATCACCTCTTGGAAGAAATTCGAGATATCCAAATTCGGTTGGTCAAGCGTATTTAAGAAAGCTTCTGTATAGGGACTGTTACGAGCAGTTCCATCTTGTGCCGTCATGCCTGGAGCTGTTGAATAAGCTATAATTGTACCAATCGGCGAACTCATGATAGAAAGTCCACGCGTTGCAGTGCTTCTATGCCACTTTCTGGAAAGTGGGTCATTGCGACAGGCATCTAATACGACTATCTTTAGTTTGCATTGTGAATCTTCCATCACGTCAAGAACCTGTTCTATGTTTACGCATTTCCACTTTAGGTTATTTTCAGCCAAATCATTTATGTTAGTAGGAATAAGATAATTTACGCCTTTGCTTTGAATACCGTGTCCGGCATAATAGAACATAGCCACATCATAATCCTTTGCTTTCTCACCAAACACAGATAGTTCTTTTTCCATATTCTCTTTTGTAGCGTCAAGTTTCAGGACCACTTCAAAACCAAGACCCTTTAGTTTCTCAGCCACATCCCTTGCGTCATTCTCAGGATTTGCCAGATTCATTTCCGAATTACTGTAGTGGGAATTGCCTACTACAAAGGCAATACGCTTGTCATTGAATATTGGAGTAGGATTGATCCCCTGATAAGTAATCACCTTTTCTGATGTGGCAATGCCATCACCATTGCGGACACTCACCACGATACGGTTTACGCCCTCGCTAAGTGCCAAAGTCCTATCTACCTTCAAGTCGTATCCATCAGTCGGCACAGGCTTGATGCCACGAGTCAGCGCACCATTTACTGTTACGTTCACTTCTTCTACCTTTGTCTTTGACTTGATGCCCAACTTCATCTGGTATTCCTTCTTGTTGGCTGTCACAGCAAAGTCGAGCCATTCTATCGTTGGCAGTTCTCCACCCTGTGGACGATAGACAATGGTCTTCTCTTCCTGTGTCGTTCCCGTTGCATTCCTAACACTCACTTTGATGACATTCGTTCCTTCATTAAGCGTCAATGTGCGATTAATAGTCAGGTCATAGTCGCTGCTATTGACAGTCTTAATACCTCTGTCCTGAATACCGTTAACAGAGATTGAAACACTTTCTATCTTTGACTTGGAATTAACTCCCAGTTTTATCGGACACTCCTTGTTTGTCGTAGTTGCCATAAAGTCAAGCCATTTGATGCTGGGCAAATCCTTATTAATTTTATCATTCTCTACTTCTTGGATAGTTCCTGTTGCAGTATTGACGCTTAGCGTCATATCTTTACTACCCTGCGAGAAAACAAAGTCAATTTTTGCCAAAGAAAGACCATTTTCATATTTGAAACCGACTTGCTTGTTCACAGAGGCCCAATTGTCTTTCAGTCTTCTTGCACTGCCTACCGGGATCTTAATTTTGTAGGTTCCCAAATCCGTTGTTAGCGTAAATATTTCATTGTCGGCATCATAGTTTGATAAAGTCCACTTGTCAAGTCCTTTCTTCAACCACTTATTTATCAAGTCATCTGCCAAAGCTACTTCTTTCTGTTGGCGGTTGCTTACGCTAGTACGATTCTCATATGCAGATGCTGATTCGAATTCTCCTCTCTTAAGCCAAATGTCCATATGGGATGAGACATATTGACTAATATAATCTTGCATATTTAAGGTCGTAAACCCCCAATAGCCATTGTCAAACTCAGTTGCCCAAAGACCACTACCAGGTTGTTTAAAAGAAATAGCCTTTAATGAACGTAGTATTTCTACACTTTGAATATTCAATGGTGCCTTATAATCTACTATTGCGGAAGCTCCCCCAGGAGATCCAGATGGTATGGTGACAATATCTGTTAATTGCCAATATGTGCTTGGCATTTCAATTGTTGCATAAGGTTTTGAGAAATTATCTTTATGATACAAATTATTACCATCCAAAATATATCCGCCTTTTAAAAGAGTTAATCTGTCATTGACACCACTATAAAGTGTATTCCCCGCATTATTGATAACTATCTTTTTACCACCAAACTCTTCTGTTATAGCAAGTCCATCGCTGAATTCTGTTACACTTCTATATTGTGGTTTGATTATCCATTTGCCCGATAAGTCTGAGAAGCCCCATTCATCTCCCAAAGTTCCTCCTATATTTGGAATAAGTCCATCAGAATAGTGAACAGGATAATAATTATCAAACTTTGTTCTGTATACAATACTCCCTCTCTTATTGATATAATACCAATTCTTTTCATTAAAGACACATGCAACTCCATCGTGGAATGTTGATATGTCACGGAAAAAACCTTCAAAAGCAAGAGTCCCATCTTCCTTGATATATCGCCAAGATTCTAAATCATTATAATGACCGTAATATTCTCCTTCGTATCCATCATCATTAAATTTATCTGTTTTTATTGATGATTTTACTGCCGCTAAACCTTCACTAAAGTCTCTTGCATCATAGAATTTATCAGGAATAACCATCTTATTATCTGCATTGATATACCCCCAACCATTTTCTGTCTTAACGGCAGCTTTGCCTTCATGAAAATCGCGAGCACTAACGTATATAGCTGGGATAGCTAATTCGCCTTTGACATTAACATATCCCCATTTGCCATTTTGCTTTATTACTGCAAGTCCTTCAGAAAAACCGCGAGAATTCTCGAATTTTGGAGCAATAATAATGGTTTGAGCTATGCAATTGATAGCCCCCCATAAGCCAAACAATAAAAATGCAACTTTTCTCATATAAGCAAAACTATTTAATCCGTTTCAACATTTCTTGCAAATTGAACTTTATGCTTTTTTCATCCTTATGATCATAATAGTAGAAATATTTTTCTTCAGAAGAATAATATTCAATTTCATTATCTGTTTCTGTCATAGTCTTGCCAAGAACTTTTCCCGTAGTGGAAAGTTTAAACCAATTAGACCATTTGTAATATGTATCTTCACCACGCTTTTGCTCATGAATCAGCAAATAATTATCATTGACAAACAAAGCTTGCCATAAATCTAAACGATAATCAGTATTTGACAACAGGAAATCAAGAACTGTAAAAATAATATCTAAGTCTATTTTGGAATTTATAAGATAGATGTTTTCACCGTAGGCAAGATTTATATTCTCTTCATCACACATGACATACATTTTATTATCTGCAAAAGGAATGAACTTTACAATTTTACCAGCTTTGTTAATTTTCATATAACTATGTTCTTCTTTATCATTACTGACCACAACATAGATGTATTCACCACCATTATAATTGGCATTTTGAATCATATACCCATTGTTTTGTTGCATGAATTTATAAATACCATCCATAATATCAAGTCGTATACTTTTATTTGTAAAATACACATATTGTGTGTGGTTGTCAGGGGAAGTTGAAAAATAAATATATGGATATAAATTATGTTCATTAGTAAACTCTGATAGCCAAATATCATGGAAATAAGGCGTTTTATTTAGGACAGAACCTGTCTTGGACATCAAAATAAGGCTCTTATTCCCTTCTCCATTAATAACACTTAATAGATATTGGTCTTCATTAAATTTTTTGTAACTATCTAGTTTTATGTCTGGATTTTTTTTGAGATGTTGCAATATCATCAAACAAATATCAATATTCGTTTCTTCTTCTATCTCATATACAAAAGAAGAAAACGTTGTAATACCTTTTTCCTTAGCAGAACGCAACAATACGGAAGCCTTATCGTACTGTTTTTCATACATGTTATGCTCGCCAGAACAGGCCATTGCGATTGCACTTCCTGCTTCTACTGCCCTGTTTAAATATGCAAATGGATTTTTATCCTGCCACTCATCTAATACTTGCATATTAAGATAAAAACGTGCTAACTCATACATATAATCTGCATTGTTTTGTGCAGCGATTCTAAGCCACTTCTCTGTCTGTCTGTTGAAATCAAAATCTTCGTGGTAGGTTTCACCTTCTCCCGAGGAATGAAGTTCTCTAAATTGTTCATCTTGAAACAACCATGCCAGATTTCTTTGGGCGTAACAATTTCCCTTCTCTGCACCTTTCAAATAGTAATTATATGCTTTATTTACATCTTTCTCAACTCCATAGGAAAACTGATACATTAATCCAAGAAGATTTAATGCCTTGTCATTTCCTTGGTTTGCTGATTTTTCTAACCAAGGCAATGCTTTGGAATAGTCTTTCCCACTTCTTATTCGACCATGATAATATATGGCTCCCATTTCTAATTGAGCATCAGCATCTCCTTTTTCTGCCAATTCTTTATATTGACGGAAAGCTTTGTCATACCAAATATATGCATTTTCTTTATTTTGAGAAACCCCTTCTCCCAAATCGTAACATATTCCTATGTTTCTTTGCGCCCCTCTCCAGCCCAAATCTGCGGATTTCTGATATAACTCAACTGCCTTTTGCATATTCTTAGGAACGATATAGCCATAGTTATAAAATACACCAAGCAAATTCAAAGCCTTCGCATGATTTTTATCGGCAAGTTCTTTCAATATTGGAATAGCTTTTTCATATTCCTTTGCCTCATAATAATTACTTGCCTGTTCATACTTCTCTTCATCTGAAAACTGGGCATAACACATTGTTATAGTAAGGCTAAAAAAAGTGATGAGAAATGTAATTTTTTTCATAATTTCTATTCATTAAGCAAAATAGGGATATTTATATAATTACCCATATTGCAACATTTTATATTATTTGACATTGATGTTGATAAGCTCTGTGATAATGTTTTCTGTTACATCCACTATCTGTAAAAGTTCTTCTATGCATGCCCACTCATAACATGAGTGCTCTGCATTCTGACCACTGTAAAAGTCGCTACCACCAGGCATTATATCTGGGAAACGTGCAACCATCATGGCTGATGTTGTTCCACCACGGGCATACTTTTCTCTCATATCCATACCCGCATCATGTGCGGCTTTCTTTACCAAATCAGGAACAAAGTCTGGCATGGAATATGCGATGTTTTCATATTGCAACTGGTCATCGGTCTTTTTTACTTCAACATACGGGAAGGCTACTTGAACCTTTTGCAGATTATCTTCCATTAGCTTTTTCTGATAAGTACCTTCCTGTTGGTCAAAGTAGCGTAAACGTACTTTAACTACATAGTCTGTCTTTATGGTATCACCATTAGCTGAAATGGGATTAGTCATACTATAGCAATGTATATAGCCTTCTTTTCCTTCTCGTGCGCTTGGATTTATTTCAGGAGGGACTAAGCCAATGAAATAACTCGCCGCTGTTAAAGCATCAGCAAATCTGTTTTTCTTACCAGAACTCGGATGCGCCTTGTTCCCTTTGAAATAATAGGTCTGACCAATGGCTGTGAAATTGGCAATGGAATATTGGTCAAAGGTACTACCGTCAATATCTATCACTATATCTGGTTTGTCTCCGAACACCTTGGGATCATAGCGCATTGCAGCCTTGCCAACGTCCTCGTTCTGACTTAATGCCACCATTACTCGTCCGTGTTGGAAATTGGGATTCTTAATGAGTTCTTCTACCATAGAGACCAACACGGCGCAACCCGTCTTGTCATCGGCACCGAGTAAAGTTGTGCCATCGCTGGTCACGATCGTCTTCCCTTTTAAATCTTTCAAATGAGCACCTTGCGGAGAATTAGGGCTGAGCGTAATTCCTCCTGGCAGTTTTATATCTCCACCGTCGTAGTTACGATGAACCATAGGCTTAATGCCCTTTCCTGGTGCCTCTGGTGTTACGTCCATGTGAGCCATGAAGAGAATCGAGGGTACCTTCTTCTTGATATTTGAGGGTATGTCGATATAGACATAATAATCATCAGAGAGGGTTACTTTGACTCCACTTCCACCAAAAGATTTTACCTCATTATAAATTAATTGTGCTATCAGCTTCTGACCGAAAGTCATGGGGAAGGAGTTCATGTCTGGTTCATCAACAGACTGGCTCTCTATCACTACATACGACAAAAAACGATTCAGCATTTGCTCTTGGCTGATCTTATCCTTTCTTGGTTTATTTGAATTTTTGACTTGCGGTGGCAGAACAACTGCTTTTGAAGCTTTAACCAATTGAGGACCTTTTTCTACCAAATCCTTATTATATGCCGAAACTATATTTATTTTATTTATAATGTCTTCTGTCTTCTGATGATTGACAACATTACGTTTTGCTGTTTCTTGCAATTGCCTTGAAGTTTGCATAATTCCTTTGCCAATACCACCTTTTGAAATTGCGCTCTCACCTACCTTTGTGATTTTAGGAACCCACTTTTGTGCAGCAACATTCCCCCCTGCTATACAGAAAATGAGCAATGCAAAAAAACAGCGTTTCATAAGCAACAATGTTTGTTGCCTCCTGAACTCCCAAATTCAGCGTTAATAATAATTTAGGTTTATGGAAACAAAAAAGGCATGGGAGTTTCTACTCTCGCCCATCCCCGTTGTCAGGCTATCGCATTGCCCCCATGCAAGGATAAGCAACGCAGTTAGCCCACGCCAAGTGATATTATA
>AUXO010057921.1_pt1 | contig 13012 bp, 12 predicted proteins | sample 768731 | NCBI WGS metagenome assembly AUXO01 (sample SAMN02715735, study PRJNA202380) | gut metagenome | biome: sheep rumen | host: Ovis aries | place: New Zealand: Palmerston North
ACCTAAAAAAGTAATCCCCAAAATTTCTAATTAGAAATTTTGGGGATTTTGGATGTTAGAAAATGAAAATTTTAATTACTGGAAAACGTTCATGACCAACAAATAATAACTGAACATAAGCTTTATTTCATATTTTGTTTCTTTTCCAACGTTCATCGTCAAAAATAAAGTAGACATCTTCTTCCTCAGCTCTTAAGACCCATTCAATATTTTTTTCCTTTTTCATTAAAATCTCAATCTCTTCTCTTATTTGAGGAAACTCATCTAGCAATAATAAAAACTGCTTTTTCCGATACACTTCATCGAAGCATATACTCTTATCAATTAATTCGTTAACATCCATTTTTCTGAATACCTCCTTTTGGATATAGAACTATATTATATCATAAATACTTTAAAAATGCAAGGAAATAATTAAAAATTCCATGATTTACCAGTTTTATGTAACATAAATGTATTAAATTTAAACTGACAAAAAAGGATATGGCAGTAGCCATATCCTTTTGAGGCATCAATTTTTTAAAACCAGAGCACCATATGGAGAAAGCTCAGATTTCGAACAATTTGGCAAATTAAAAATAATTTCGTAAGAGTCAAACTGTTGATCTAAGTTTACAACATGATGTGTTCTGCTAGCAATAACAATAATAGAGTTTTCACCATCATATCTTTCATAAGAAATATAATTAGCATTTAATTCAAGAATTTTTAAATCTGCTGTTTTTAAAAAAGTTTCCTTTTTACGAATAAAACAGATTTTCTGGAAAAACTGAAGTAAATCAAAGTCTGCACTATGCCAAGGAAATGGACCTCTATTTGCAAGGTTTCCAATTCCTTCATGACCAACTTCATCACCATAAAAGATAGAAAAGATACCAGGGAAAAATGCTAAAACAGTAATATATGATTTTAAAGTGATTTTTCCATAATCGTATTCACATGGAGTGAGCTTATGTGAAGAAATCCAACCTAAATCACTATTTAACAAATCCCAAGACCATTCTCCATATTCTTGAAATGAATTAGTAGAGAAAAACTCAATAAGTCTTGAAATGTCATGAGTTGATGTAAAATTCATCATTGTTTGAATTGTTCCTTCAGGATATTCATTCATGATTTCTTGAATGGTATTATCTAATTTAGAAATATCAGTATATTTATAATATCTGATTAAAGCATCTACAAGAAGATAATTCATTACAGAATGCATTCCTTTACCAGAAGAAATATAACTACGGTTCATTCTCATTGGGTTTTTCCAAACCTCACCGATAACTAAACCATCTTTTTTATTTCTTTTGACTGCAGAAACAATTCCTTCGATAAATTCATCACTAAGACAATCAGCTACATCGAGCCGTAATCCATCAATTCCCAAAGCAAACCATTTGTCAATTACTCCATTTTCACCGAAAATATATTCTCTCCAATGATTAGAGTTTGAATCACATTCTGGAAGATTTTCTAATCCCCACCAGTAAGAAAAATCCTGTTCTCCTTGAAACCAGCGTCTTACATAAAAATCAAAAAATGGAGAATCTTGACTTTGATATGCTCCAACTGTTGGATAAGTTCCAAGCTTGTTAAAGTATTTGCTGTCATCACCTGTATGGTTAAAAACAGCATCAAGAATTAATTTCATACCATTTTTATGAAGTTCATCACAAAGATCTTTTAAATCTTCATTTGTTCCTACATAAGGGTCAACATTTTCATAATCAGCAGTATCATATCGATGATTTGACTGGCTCAGACATATTGGGCTTAAATAAATAATATCAATACTTAAAGATTTAAGATATGGTATTTTTTCTTTAATTCCAATTAAATCACCACCATAAAAATCGGCATTCCAAATTCCATTTTCATCTGGCCCTAAAATAGGGAGATCATTCCAATTTTCATGAATAGTTCTTCTAGGCATAGGTAATAATTTATTTTTAGATGATCTATAAAATCTATCAACAAAAATATGATACATATTAGCACCTTTTGCCCAATCAGGAACATCAAACCCAACAGAAAGTTTCCAATATTCTTCTTTAATGATACTATTATTTCCAGTAATATTTAATTTTTTATAGTACTGAAAAACACTATTTGCGTAGAATGAAAAATAATAGTAACAAATAGCTACTTTTGCAATTTCTACATTGGTCTCAAAAATAGCATAAAATTCTCCACAATCTTCTTCGTTTTTTACATAATAAAGTTCATACACATCTTTATGATCATGGATAGAAATGGCAAACTTGACATTTTCAATAAATCCTAATGAAAAGTTTATCCGGATTGAAACTTTAAAAACTTCACTATTTTCTTTTTCTTCAATTTTATCGATTTTGTGTGATATTTGTTTTGATTTTTGGTGTTCGTTTAATTGCCTCATATAAATTACTCCTTTCTTACAAGAAAAAGTTAAATAAAGCTTACACTTTAGTTATATAATGATATTATGAATTTGTCAATAGAATAACAGAAAATGACTAAAAAATTATGACAAATTTATCATAATGAACTAATAAAAATTGGTTGAAAAACTTTTTAAATATATGTATAATATTAATCATAATAAAAAATTGAATAATAAATTCGATTTGAAGTATACTAATTATGTCACAAAATAGATGGTTTATAGGCAAAACCAACATAAAAACCTAAATATATTTGTAAAAGGAAATAATATGAATCAGGGAATAAAAATACATTTAATAAACACAAATAAATTTAAAACTAATCTTATAGCAATTTTTTTAAGTACACCCTTGGAAAGAGAAAATGTAACTAAAAATGCAGTATTATCTGCTGTTTTAAGAAGAGGGTGTGAAGAATTTAAAGATCAAGAAGAAATAAGCAAAGAATTAGAAGAAATATATGGAGCGGATTTTGATTGTGGTTTAGACAAAATAGGTAAAAATCATGTATTTAAATTTTATATTGAATCAATAAATGATGAATATTTGCCAAAAAAAAATGAAAATTTGTTACAAAAAAGTATAGATATGTTGGCTGAAATTGTTTTTGACCCTTTTATTCAAGAAGAAAAATTCTGCAAAGACTATGTAAATCAAGAAAAAGAGAATATAAAACAAATTATAGAAGGAAAAAAAGATAATAAGTCTTCTTATTCATTATTTAGATGTATGGAAGAAATGTATAAAAATGAACCAGAGGGCTTGTACAAATATGGATATGTAGAGGATTTAGAAAAAATAGATGAAAAAAATTTATATGAATATTATAAAAAATTAATAAATGAATGCAAAATAGATATTTTTGTATCTGGAAAAATAGAAAATGCTGATGTTAAAAGAATTTTAGAAGAAAACAAAAACATAAAAAAACTAGATTCAAGAGATCCAATTTATAATAAAAAAGAGTTTAAAAAGAAAAAACAATTAGAAAAAGAAAATATTGTAAATGAAAATCAGGAAGTAACACAGGGAAAATTGGTAATTGGTTATGATGTTATAAATTCAGAAAATGATGAATTTGACAAAAATCTTAAATATATAGGAATGATGTATAATGCAATACTTGGAGGCACCGCAAACTCTAAACTTTTTCAAAATGTAAGAGAAAAAGCCAGTTTAGCATATACTGCAAATTCTAGATACTACTATAATTATGGAAATATTTTAGTTATGGCAGGAATAGAAATTTCAAATTATGAAAAGGCTCTAAAAATTATAAAAGAACAAGTTGAAGCAATGGAAAAATCAGATTTTTCTGATGAAGATATTTCAAATGCAAAGAAAATAATTATATCTAACATAGAATCTATAAGTGATGAGCAAGATTCGGAAATAATATATTTTTTTGGACAAGAATTAAGTGAAGACAATATAAGTGTTGAACAATATGTAGAATTTATAAAAAAAGTAAATAGAGAAGAAATTGTAGAATTTGCCAAGAAAATAAAGATCAATACAATTTATTTTCTAAAATAAGCAGACATAAATTGAATAAAAAAATAATTATAAATTAAATTTGGAGGATAAAATGCAAGTTATAGAAAATTTAAAAGTCAAGGAAAAAGCATATATAGAAAAATTAAAAAATGGTTTAACTATAATCATTGTTCCTAAAGCTGGAATTAGAAAAAAATATGTGATTTTTGGAACTCATTATGGATCAAATGATAGTAAATTTATTGTACCTGGCGAGAATGAAGTTACAGAAGTACCAAAAGGTGTAGCACATTTTTTAGAACATAAAATGTTTGAACAAGAAAATGGAAGAAATAGTTTAGATGTTTTATCTAGTTTAGGAGTTAATGCAAATGCATATACTACAAATACTCATACAGCATTTCTTTATGAGTGTACTGACAATTTTTATGAAGCATTAGATGAATTTATGGATTATGTTCAGCATCCATATTTTACAGATGAAAATGTTGAAAAAGAAAAAGGAATAATTGGACAAGAGATTATGATGTATGATGACTATCCAGAGTGGAAAGTTTATTTAAATGCACTTGAAGCTATGTATCATAATAATCCTGTTAAGCTTGATATAACAGGAACAATAGAAACTATAAGCCATATAGATAAAGAAATATTGTACAAATGTTATAATACTTTTTATAACCCATCAAATATGTGCTTAGTTGTATGTGGAGATTTTGTTCCAGAAGAAATTTTAAAAGAAATTGAAAAGAGATTAATTAACAAAAATTCATCAGGAGAAATAAAAAGAATTTATGAGGAAGAAGATGAATCTATAGTAAAACCAAATATTGAAGTAAAAATGGATGTGAGTATACCATTGTTTACTATGGGAATAAAATGTAAGCCTGCAAATCAAACCCAAAAAGTTAAAAAAGATATTGCAATAAGTATTTTGCTAAATATGATTATAGGTGAAAGTTCTACATTATATCAAGATTTATATAAATCAGGAATTTTACTAAATAGCCCTTCTTATGAATTTGATTTTACAAATGAATATGCACACATCCTTATAAGTGGTTCATCTCGAAATCCACAAGAATTTTATAATAAATTAAATGAAGAGATTAAAAATTTAAAAACTAATGGATTAGATAAAGAAAATTTTGAAAGAATTAAAAAGAAACTTTATGGTGAATATATAAAAGAATATAATGATGTATCTGATATTGCAAGAATGTTTTTAAATGATTTTATGAATGGAATAAATAGTTTTGAATATTTGGAAGAGATTACAAGTATAGATATAAACTATTTAGAGCAAGTATTAAAAAATGATTTTGATACAGAAAAAATGGTTTTTTCTGTAATTAAAAACTCTTAATTGTCGATTGCTGTAAGATGCTGAAAAATCAAGTAAAATAAGGTCATACGAAAATGTAAAAAAACATAAAAAATGCTTGACTAAGATTTTTTTATATGGTACTCTAGTAATATATGTAGTAAAATAATAATTTTTATCAAAAAAATAAAAATTAGTAGCATTAAAGGAGGACTAAAATGTTAAATGATGAAATTTGTAAATTAAGAGATAAATTAAACAAGAGCATAGAAGATAATGCTGATTATGATGAAATCTATAAAATTAGTGTGGAATTAGATAAATTAATAGCTAGTTTTTATAAAAATTCTATGAGTCAAGATGTGTAAAATATTATGCAAAATTATGTAAATAAATGTCGATAAGTGGCGATAAATGCAATAAAAAACTTGATGTAAGGTATTGATTTTTTAAGATTTTGTAGTATAATAGATAGGTACTGTTAAAAATGGAAGAAAGGAGTTTAGGCTTGAAAACATTTTTTGATTGCATTTTTATAGATAAAGACGATCCTAATGACAATATAGAATATCCAATGAAGTTAGACTATTACAAAGTCATTGAAAATCAGGAAAATGTTAAAGCCAAATACGGTTTGGAAGTAGTGAAGACGGAATTTATAGAGGGAGAAGTAAATATTGAAAGTAAAAGGGCAGACAATATTGCAACAAATGAAAATGAATTAGAAAAGATACTATCTATTTTACGAAATAATGAAGTAACACCTTTTGGCATGCAAGATATTTTAGACGAAATAGTTATTAAGATTTAAAAAAAGATTCAGTAAGCTAAACTGAATCTTTTTTTGGCATTATCTAGCAACCACAGCTTCTATTTCCACCACAACAACAACAAATTAATATGATTAATATGATAATCCAGCAGCAGTCATCACCGCCAAAGCCGAATCCACCACAACCTCTGTTTTCTGGCATAGAATTCACCACCTTTCAAAATTAAGTATTGCAATTATGGATTAGAGTTTGAACAACAACAACCTCTATTTCCACATCCACCACAGAAAAGAAGTAAGAATAAAATAATGAACCAAAGGATTACATTATCATCATTATTACAACAGCACATAATGAACCTCCTTTTGTTTTGATTGTTATGTTATATAATATGAAAAACAAAAAAAAGTGTTACTTTAGTTTTTTTTACTTTATATCATTGCAAAAAAAAGGCATAAATGATATAATTTGCATATAACTTAAGAAAGGAAAAAATATATGGGAAAAATAGTATTATTAGATGAATTAACAATTAATCAAATAGCTGCAGGAGAAGTAATTGAGAGACCAGCTTCAGTAGTAAAAGAGATGATGGAAAATTCAATAGATGCTGGAGCAACTAATATTACTGTAGAGATAAAAAATGGTGGAATATCATATATAAGAATAACAGATAATGGAAAAGGAATATCAAGAGATGATGTAGAACTTGCTTTTGAAAGACATGCAACAAGTAAGATACGTTCTGCAGAAGACTTAAAAGAAGTAAAATCTATGGGCTTTAGAGGTGAGGCATTAGCAAGTATTGCAGCAATATCAAATGTAGAATTAATTTCTAAAACAGAAGACTCTGAAATAGGAACAAAGATATCTGTTGAAGGTGGAGATATATTAAATATAGAAGATGCTGCATGTAGTAAAGGAACATCAATAACTGTAAGAAATCTATTTTATAACACACCAGTTAGGTATAAGTTTTTAAAGAAAGATTTTACAGAAACAGGCTATATTGAAGATGTAATCGAAAGAATAGCTCTTGTTCATCCAGAAATAGCAATAAAATTAATAAATACAGGAAAAACTACAATTCAAACAAATGGAAATGGAGATTTAAAGTCAGTAGTATATAGTATTTATGGAAAAGAAATTGCAGAAGAAATAATCCCAGTATCTTATGAATATGAATATATAAAAATAAATGGAGTTATTGGAAAGCCGGCTATAGCTCGTTCAAATAGATCAAATCAAATATTTTTTGTAAATAAAAGATATATAAAAGATAAAACTCTAAGAGCAGCTGCAGAACAAGCATATAAGGGAATGATACCAATTGGAAAATTTGCATTTTTAATATTGAATTTGGATATGGATCAAGAAAAAGTTGATGTAAATGTCCACCCTGCAAAACTTGAAGTTAGGTTTGCAGAAGAAAATGTTGCTTTTCAAGCAGTATATCATGCAATAAAAAGTACGTTACTTGGTTCAGATTTAATTTCAGATAGAGAGAAAAATAAAGAAATAAAAGAAGCAAATAAAGATGCTTTCAAAATTGACTACAATTCAGGTAATGGTGGATTATTTGGTAAAAGACAATCATTAGATTTTAATAGAACTGATAAAGAAAATAAAGAAGAATACATAACTGAATCTACAATTATCACTAATAATGAAACAAAGAAAGCTAGCTCGGAAAATATGGATGTATTTAAGAAGCTAAAAGAATTACAGAACCAATTACAAAATCAAATAGATCAAAATCCTCAAATAAAATTTACTGACGACTATAAAAAGATGTCACAAAAATATAATGAGATTTCATCAAATGCATTTAATATTGAAAAAAATTTGAAGAAAGAAGAATTAGTAGAAGATATTAGCAAAAAGTTTACAAAAACAGAGACTGATAATATAGAGGAAAAACCAATAAAAATAAAAACTGATGATATAGAGGAAGAACTAATAAAAATAAAAACTGATGATATAGTGGAAGAACCAATAAAAATAAAAACTGATGATATAGAAGAAGAAACAGTAAAAACAGAAAAAGAGAAAATACAAGAAACTGGAGAGGAAAAAATAAAAGAAGTAAAAGAGCAAATTTTATCATTTGAAGAAATGTATGAAAAACTATTTGGAAAAGCTCCTATTAGTACAAAAGAAGATGAAAAAGAAACAAAGACTGAAATTGATAATACAGAAAACAATGGAGAGTATCAAATAAAAGACGAAGATTTAAATGACAATATATCTGTTTTTGAAGATATTGAAGAATATAAAAAGCCAACATACAAATTTATTGGTATTGCATTTAAAACATATATAATTTTAGAAATGAATAATGAGTTATATATCATGGATCAACATGCTGCACATGAGAGAATTTTGTATGAAAAAGTAAAAAAGAATTTTTATAGTAAAAAGGAAAATGAAAGTCAACTTTTATTATTGCCAGACATTATTACAGTAACAAATAAAGAAATGAGTATTGCAAAAGATAATTTTGATTTATTTGAAAAAGCTGGTTTTATAGTGGAAGAATTTGGTGAAAATGCATTAAAGGTTTCAGGAGTGCCAGATGTATGTATTGATCTTGATACAAAAGAATTATTTATGGAAACATTAGATGAAATAAATACAATAGCAAGAACAGCAAAACAAGAAAAAGAAGAAAAATTCATAGCAACAGTTGCATGTAAAGCAGCGGTCAAGGCAAATATGGCATTAACAGAAGAAGAAGTAAAAAGTTTAATGGATGAGTTATTAGAACTTCCAAATCCATTTTCTTGTCCTCATGGAAGACCAACTGTAATAAAAATGTCAAAATATGACATTGAAAGAAAATTTGCTAGAAAGTAATTATTGCCTATTAAAAAGAGAAAACAATGCAAAATAAGTATTTATGAGAAAGGACTAATATGCAAACAATATATTTTATAATTTTTATTTTATTTGCAATGTACATAGTTTTTACATGGAATAGTACGAAAGAATTTGAAACAATAATTAGTAGAATATCTTTTGTTATAATAGGAACTTTATTTATTTCTTTATTTACATTAGTCTTATTCTATATTTCGAAAATAGGTGTAGTGTATCCAAAAGAAGAGATGATAGGACAAATTAGAAAAATAGTATTGCTAGTTTTTATTCCGATAAATGGTTTTTTAACACTTACACAATTGGCTAGTATTTTTGCAAAAGTAAAGAATGATATGATTTCAAAAGAAGAATTATCAAAAAAAATAAAAATTTTTGCAATTATTTTTATAGTATTGATAATTATAGAATGTATATATTTAAAGAGATTTCAAGTTGATATAATAGAAATGATGAATAATATGAAAAAGTAAATTATGAAATGGGGGAGAATTTTGAAACCTAAAGTTATTGTTATTGTAGGACCAACAGCATCTGGAAAAACAGCTCTTTCTATAGAACTTGCAAAACAGATTAAAGGAGAAATTGTATCTTGTGATTCTATGCAGATATATAAAGATATGAATATAGGATCTGCGAAGCCAAGCTTAGAAGAAATGCAAGGAATAAAACATTATATGATAGATATTGTAGAGCCTGATAAAAGATTTAGTGTAGCAGAATATAAAAAACAAGCAGAACAAGCAATAGAAGAAATTTTATCAAAAGGAAAGATGCCTATAGTTATTGGTGGGACAGGCTTATATGCAGATAGCTTAATATATGGAATAGAATATCCTGAAATAGAGTTTGATAAAAACTACAGAAATGAACTAGAAAATATAGCAAATAGTAAAGAGGGATTATCAAATCTTTATGAAAAAGCAAAAGAAATAGATAGTAAGGCAATAGAAAAAATCAGTCCAAATGATAAAAAAAGAATATTAAGGATTTTAGAAATTTATCATTCAACTGGAAAAACGAAAACTGAGCTAGAAGCGGAATCAAGAAAAAATGAAGTAAAATATGATTATAGAGTTTTTGTAATAAATATGGATAGACAAATTTTATATAATAGAATCAATAAAAGAGTAGAAATAATGATAGAAAATGGATTGATTGAAGAAGTTAAAAATTTATTAGATAAATACAAAGAATTCCCCACAGCTATGCAAGGACTAGGATATAAAGAAGTAGTGGAATACTTAAATGGTTATTTAACAAAAGATGAAATGATAGAAAAAATAAAACAAGAGACTAGAAGATATGCAAAAAGACAATTAACTTGGTTTAGAAAAAATAAAAATACAATTTGGATTGATGGCTTAAATGATTTACAAAGTAATATAAACATTATTTTGGAGGGAATAAATTGAGTAAAATTATAGACTTAAATGAAAACAAGAAAAAGATTAACAAAAAGAAGATTTTTATGAATTTATTGTTTATTATTGCTTTTATTTATATAATATATGCGATTTATTTAACAATAAAAAAGCCAACAGATACTGTAACTGTGGAAAGTGGAACATTAACAGATGATGAGAGTTCAACAGGTTATATTATAAGAGAGGAAACGATAGTAAAAGGTAATAATTATAAAAATGGCATATACCAGATTGTTTTAGAAGGAAAAAAAGCTGCAAAGAATGAGACAATTTTTAGATATTATAGTAAAAATGAAAATAATATACAGAAAAAAATAGATGAAATCAATGCTAAAATTCAAACAGCTATTGAAAAAGAAAATACTTTTTCTTCTGCAGATATAAATAATTTGGAAACACAGATAGATGATATAATTCAGAACTTAAAATTTGTTACAGATGTGCAAGATCTTGAAGAATATAAAAAACAAATTTCAAATATTATTTTGAAAAAAGCTACAATAGCAGGTGAAAATAGTAAAAGTGGTTCATATATTAAAAAGCTTATTAATAAAAGGAAAGAATACGAAGAAAAATTAATAGATGGCTCAGAATTTGTTACTGCACCAAAGAGTGGTGTAGTTTCATATAGAGTAGATGGTTTGGAAGAAGTTTTATCCCCAGATAGTTTTGACAGTATAACAGAGGAAAAATTAAATGAACTTGATGTTAAGACTGGAAAGATTGTTGCGACTAGTACAGAAGAGGCAAAAGTAATAAATAATTTCAATTGTTATATTGCAACAATTTTAAATTCAGAAACTGCCAAAAATGTGGAAACAGGAAAAAGTGTATTATTAACATTATCAAGTGGAAATGAAGTAGATGCAACAGTGAAATATAAAAAAGAACAAGCAGATGGGAAAATGTTAATTGTTTTTGAACTTAATACTTTAACTGATGAACTAATATCGTATAGAAAAATATCTTTTAATATCACATGGTGGAGCTATTCAGGAATAAAAGTACCAAATGTTTCTATTTTAGAAGATAATAATCAAATGAGATATGTTTTGAAGAAGACAACAACTGGATTAAAAAAATGTTATATTAAGGTTTTAAAAACAAATGATAATTATTCAATTATAAGTTCATATAGTAATGATGATTTATCAGCATTAGGATTAGATGCTTCTACTTATGAGGGCATAGATATATATGATAGTATTATGCTATATCCAAATTCGAATTATAATTATAATTAAAATATTACAATAATATTACAAAAATGTTAAATTTTGATTACAATATCAAAAAAGTATTGACAAAGAAAAAAAAATATAAGATACTTATGGTAGTTTAGTAATTAAAAAAAATTTTGGGAGGATAAAAATGGCTAGTGCAATAATGAATAAAGTTTGGAATTTATTGGGAATGGAACAAGATAACGAGGATTACGAAGAGGAAAATAATATATATGGAAATGATTATGAAGAAGAGGAAGATGAACCAGAAGTAGAAGAAAGAAAAGGCTTTATTAAAAGAAATAAAGTTATTCCAATGACACAACAAGCAATAAAAATGGTAATATCTCAACCTACAAGTTTTGAACAATCAGAGGAAATTTGTGGTTTTTTAAAGGAAAAGAAATCTGTAATAGTTAATTTGGAATATGTAAACAAAGATGTAGCAAGACGTATTGTTGATTTTATAAGTGGAGGAGTATATTGTTTAGATGCACATATTCAGAAAGTATCTAATTCTATTTTCTTAATAGCACCTATGAACTATGAAATTACAAATGATATGGCAAGAGAAGAAATAAAAAATAAATTGTCAGTTTCTTGGTTAAATAAAAACAATATAGACTAAAAATAAGTAAGGAGGCATTAATATGCTTACACCATTAGATGTTGAAAATAAAAGATTTTCTAAGCAAATGATGAATGGATATAGTGTTGAAGAAGTAGATGACTTTTTAGATGAGATAAGTATTGATTATGCTAAGAAAAACAAAGAATTAACAGAAGCAAATAAAAAAATTGATGAGTTTAATAAAGAATTAGAAAAATATAAAAATTTAGAGGACACTCTTCAAAATACTTTGATTATGGCTCAAACAACTGCAGAAGAAGTTAAAAATGTTGCAAGACAGCAAGCTGACCAAATAGTTGCAGAGGCTAAGACTTCAGCTCAAAAGGAACTAAGCGAATTAGAACAACAAATTGTTTATAAAGGCAAAGAATTAGAAGATTTACAAAAAAAATTTGATATCTATAAAGCAAAAATGGAATCATTATTAATATCACAACTAGAGTTAATAAAAGAAATAAATAAAGATGATAATTAAAAAAACACAAGAAAAAACTATTCTCTTTTTGAGAATGGTTTTTTTATTACAAAAATATTAAAACTATATGACAATTTTGTTAATACTATTGACAATTAGCAAAATTGTTATAAAATGTATATAACGATGTGGAGGAAAGTCAAAATATATGAGAATTATAAGTGGAAAAGCAAGAGGTACAAATTTATATACATTAGAAGGCTTAGAAACAAGACCAACTCTTGATAGGGTGAAAGAATCTTTTTTTAATATTATAAATAATGAAATTTATGATTCAATAGTTCTTGATTTATTTTCTGGAAGTGGTGCAATAGGACTAGAATTTGCTAGCAGAGGTGCAAAGAAAGTATATTTATGTGACAAATCTCCAA
>AUXO010733302.1_pt1 | contig 13012 bp, 10 predicted proteins | sample 768731 | NCBI WGS metagenome assembly AUXO01 (sample SAMN02715735, study PRJNA202380) | gut metagenome | biome: sheep rumen | host: Ovis aries | place: New Zealand: Palmerston North
AAATCTTTATCTGACCAGAAATGAAGCACATTAGTTCCTGATTTTGCGTTGCTTTCATCAGTCTTTATAGTTCCATCCTGCTCATTATTAAAACCGCTGATCCTTTCTACTGTCCAACCTTTACCCATTGGGCTTTCCTCAAACTTAGGATTAACCAGCAGGTTTTCTTTTTCAACTGTGATGTAGGTCTTGGTTGTATAAGTGCTGCTTATCTTTTCTTTATCAGAGTTTTCTTCCTCAACTGTAAATGTACCAACAACTTCATATCTTCCGTTTTTATTTACATTTACACTGTTCTTATCATTCCAGGTTACATTTACATTTTTTGTTGTATTATCGTTAAATGTTGCTTTTAAAACCGAAGGAAGTGTATAGCTTTCGCCAAGTTCAATTACCTGCTCTTCCACTTTTTCAACTGAACTAAACTTAAGTGGTGCTTTTGCTCCAGTTCTAAGATAATGATAAGCTTTTAAACTCGATAAAGGATGACCATAAGCATCAAAGAGGGCTTCATTTTCAATAACATCTCCACCCCACCAGATTTTTGCATCTTCCTGGTACTCTCCAGCATATGAAGTTGCCCAGCCAGAGCCATATTTCTGCCACTTTTCCTTGTTTTCAGCAAGTTTTTTCTCATAATCCGGATCATTTTTTTCTATAACACTAACTGGCAGCCAGGCTGGTTCCCAATAGAACATTCCAATTCCAGCCATCGTGCCGTCATTAAGAGTGCCGCAGCTTGTTATACAGTTGGCAACATCACTTATAAGATCCACCTGTCCCTGGGTGCCTACGCTGTAATAATAAGTATTAGCATCACCTTCTGTACGTGAATTGGTATTTCCATCAAATTCTTCAAATGTATATGCATACTGAGTTTCAGCCACCATTACTCTCTTCTGATAAGTTGATGCCACCTGAGAAAGCACACTCTTAAGATTTGATACTGTACCGTGGAAATATGGATAGTATGAAGTAGCAAATACATCATAATCCACATTATTATCTGCTAATTTTTTTGCATAACCTGCATATCTTCCCTGGGTTTCAGGATTAGCAAAATGTAATGCAACTAAAGCATCCGGGGTTACTTCTCTAACAGCCTTACTTCCGGCTTTAAAAAGCCTTACGATATTATCCCAGTTTGTCTCTCCACAAATGTAACCATTTGTTTCATTTCCAACCTGTACCATGCCAACGTTTACGCCAGCATTTTTTAATTGGGTAAGGCTTGTCTTTGTATAGTTATAAATAGCATCTTCTTTTTCAGTCAATGAATAAGAAGTCCACTGTTTTGGTACATTCTGTTTTCCAGGATCTGCCCAGAAATCAGAATAATGGAAATCGATAAGTACTTTCATACCAGCATTGGTTGCCCATTTACCGATCTTTATTGCTGTAGCAAGGTCATTATTACCACCGCCATAACCATTGCCATCAGCATCATAGGGGTCATTCCATATCTTAATGCGGACATAATTTACATCACACTGTGAATAAAGGAAATTGAAGAATTCCTGATCATTTAATTCATTTCCATCAAAATCATAATATTTTACACCGCTATCCTTAAGACTTGCATAAGATGAAAGGTCAAAACCTGTAATGAATTCTGAATTCTTTGCTATAGTATCATTCTTTTTAACGTTTACTTCTGAATATTCAGAAGTATCTTCTCCTTCATTTTCTCCCTGATCTTCCCCTTCATTTCCAGTTGAAATGTTGCCGTTACTGTATAATTTGAAATTATCAAACTTCCCCCAATATTTTTCTTCAATAGTTCCGTATATCTTTACTAAAACATCCTTTTTCTCAGAAACAGTAAATATTATTTCCTGCTCATTCCAATTATCCCATCCAGTTGTTGCATCCAACACCTTTTTTGTACCATTACATTCAACGCCAAGGCCGGAACAACCGTTTGCGCCTTCCTGCATAAAAACCAGTTTATATGTTCCCTTTGGCAGGTCTTTTATCACCTGACTTAAACTTAAAATAACATCTTTATCATTAGACCAATAATTGAAATAAATAGATGTGTTATTAGTAGCCCACTGATTACTTTCCACAGCTATACCACTATCTGCTGAAGTACCGATTTCAGCAGACCAATCAGTTAAATCCTTAGTTTCAAAATCTCCATTACTAAGTAACTGTGTTTCTTTCCAGTCATACTCTGTATCTTTATCATCTGAAACATTTACATCTCCCTGTATTTCATTCTGATCATCACTCTGTTTTCCAGCACCTTCATTTTCCGTTTCTTTATTGTCATTTTCAGGTGCATCACTTTCGGTTTCGTTATCATCAGAAGTACCAGCTATTTCTTTCTTTAATAAACGGACATTATCAATCTTGATCCATGTTCCATTACCAATATCTCCTTTTAAACCGAGAGTTATATCAGAATCTTCTGAAATGGAAAAATCTACATAGGTTTCTGCTTCTTTCCAGCTCCAGCTCTCGCTTGGCCAAAGTTTTGCTTCTGAATCTCCTGCATAGATTTTTAATCCTACGTCTTTTGCATCACCACAATAATCAAGAGTAAGTCTATAATCTCCCTTACTTAAACTTACTGTCTGATATAGATCTGCTGATGCTACCACCTCTGTATCACCGCCACAATTCAGATATCTTGAGTTTTCTCCACTATCTGTCACTGAAACACTGCCTTTAAAATCATTTGACCAATAAATATCACTTTGATTCCAGGCCGAAAGATTCCATGAATCTTCAAAATCACCATTTTGAATAAGTCCCGTATCAACCCATGAATCCTCAGCATCTACCTGATATGCTCCCAGTTTAGCAATACTTATACTTCCTATTGTAAAAGAAGCAACTAAAGTATACGCTACCGCCTTTTTCCAGCTTTTGATCATTCTCATATACTTCCCTCCTCATTAATTCTTTTCTTAAATCACTTAACAAATCTGAATGATTTAAAATGCGCAACTTCCACTTTGCGCAATCGGTTGTCTATATTTGTATTATATAAGAGCACTTTATTGTAGACAATAGTGATAAAATCCAAGTTTTATCATTATTTTTTTAGCATATTGCACAGTTTTTTACGATCAGAAACCAAATTAAACGATTAAATTCAAAAATCAAGTCAGATTCGACTGTGCAACCGTTTGTCTTTTTACTTAACAGCATTAAAAATCAATAAAAAAGCCCTCTTTACTGGCTGTCCAGCAAAGAGGGTAAATAAATTCCTGATATTATCTTTAATTACTTTTAAAGAATCCCTTTTAAAAATATTTCTATTCCTATTGCAATAAGAATAGTTCCACCTATAAAAGCAGCCTTATCTTTTAAATGATTTCCTGCTTTTTTTCCTATTCCAAGACCGATAAAGCAGATGATAAATGTTACTACTGCTATTATCATAGAAGAAACAAACGCCATCAAAGCATCATATTTAGCTGTTGTAAATCCTACTGATAAAGCATCTATAGCTGTTGCAATCCCCTGTATGATCAGAGTTGAAAAAGCAATTTTTGTAACTGAAGGCTCAATGTCTTCCTTACTTTCAGCTTCTTCTTTATCCGCTTCTTTCTTTTCTTTTATTCCCTCAATAATCATCTTTCCACCGATATAAAGCAGAAGGATAAGTGCGATCCAAGGTATCAGAGGTTGAAACTTCTTAAAATACTCAGCTATGGAATGAACAAGAAACCAGCCTACCATTGGCATAAAGAACTGGAAGAAAGCATAAATTCCAGCCATAAATGACATTCTGGATTTCTTCATATTATTTTCTTTAAGACCATTGGCAATAGATACGGAAAATGCATCCATGGCAAGTCCTACTCCTAGCATTATACTATTAATAAAAAAAAGATAATCGTATTTCATTTTAATTCATGTCTCCTATTTGCATAGTAATGTGCATTATCCATCAAATTGTTGTCGTTAGTCAAGTCTAATTATTTATCCATATCAGCTCACCAGTTCAAAATTATGCTACTATTATCAACAAAATCCAACAGACAAAACAATTAAATGATGATATAATTAAAAAGTACTGTGAAAATTGCACAGAATATTAAGAGAGAAGGTACATTAAATGAATAATTTTTTTGATCTTACAGGACAGGTTGCTGTTGTAACCGGAGCATCTACAGGACTTGGAGTTCAGATGGCAAAAGCTCTTGCCAGTCAGGGAGCAAAGATTGTATGTCTTGCTCGTAGACAGAATCTTATTGATGAGGTTGCAAAAGAACTTACTGACACATATGGGGTTGAAGCAGTTGGTATCAAATGTGATATCACAGATACTGACAGAGTAAATGAAGTTGTAGATGAGATCTTAGCTAAATTCGGAAGAATAGACATTCTTATCAACAATGCAGGTACCGGCGCTGTTGCTCCTGCTGAAGATATTACTGATGAGCAGTTCTCAAATGAAATAAACATCGACCTCTTTGGTACATTTAAAATGGCCAGAGCTATCGCAAAGAAAGCAATGATCCCAGCTAAATATGGCCGTGTCATCAATATTGCTTCTATGTATGGTCTTGTTGGTAACAAAGTTGCACCTGCTTCACCTTATCATGCAGCAAAGGGTGGCGTTGTAAACCTTACAAGAGCACTCGCAGCTGAATGGGGTAAATATGGTATTACTGTAAATGCTATCTGCCCTGGTTACTTCTATTCTCCACTTACTAAAGAAACTCTTGATAGTGATTTCTTCCAGGCAAATGCAAAAGCATTTATTCCACTTGAAAGATATGGAAATGAAGGCGAATTAGATACAGCTGCTCTCTTCCTTTCATCACCAAAGACAACTTATGTTACAGGTGTTGCTCTTCCAGTTGATGGCGGATATACAAGTATGTAATTAATATGTCAGGATCTGTATAACAGATCCTGATTTTTTTATGCCTGCCCGACATTAAGTCGTCAAAATTATATGTATTTTTACCCAAATTTATATATATGTGTACTATTTTTATTACCTGTTTGCAGTTATAATAACAATTGCGATATAAGAAAATCACACAAAGGAGTTTAAAAAAATGAAAGCATTTTTAATTCTATTAATCGTCGCATTGATTGCATCATCTATAGGTTTTAAGAAGTATGTTTATTTTATTTCACTCGGATATGGCTTCTCCATATCAGCAATTGGAATAACCCTTTTGATTCTTTTTTCTAAAGAATTAACCATGGGAACTATTCTTCTTTCAGTTCTTTTTATTATTTATGGAATCCGTCTAAGTGGTTATCTTGCTTACAGAGAAATTAAAAGCGCTTCATATAACAAAACAATGAAAAAAGAAATTAAAGACGGAAAAGGAATGTCTTTTATTGCAAAGTCAGGAATCTGGGTTACATCAGCTCTTCTCTATGCCTGTGAAACAGCTCCTGTTCTCTTCAGATTAGAGAATAAGAAAGGTACCGATGCCTTTGCACTTATCGGACTCATTGTAATGGTCATTGGACTTGGGGTTGAAACAATTGCAGACCTTCAGAAAAACAAAGCAAAAAAGGTCAATCCTAACCGTTTTGTAGATACAGGACTTTTTAAATTAGTTCGCTGCCCTAATTACCTTGGAGAAATGACATTTTGGACAGGAGTATTTATCTCTGGCTTAAATTCATTGAATTCCGCTGCAGCATGGATTTTCAGCCTGCTTGGTTACCTCGGTATCATTTATGTTATGTTCGGTGGTGCCCGCAGACTTGAAATGAGACAGAACAGAAATTATGGCTCTGATCCTGAGTACCAGCGCTATGTCAGCACAACTCCTATCATGCTTCCATTCGTACCTATTTATAGCGTTGAAAAGCACAAATGGCTGGTTGCATAAATAAATTTAGTGAGAATAAAAATGTCATATAAAAATAAGATTAATGAAATTCCTGAAGGCTTCACCCTTCAGATGGCTATAATGGATGCCCTTCCGGTAATCTTTTTTACCATAGGAATCTCTCTTGTGGCCTTAAACTTTAAATCACTTATATTCTTTATCGGGTCCTTTCTTATAATTACAGCAGGCCTGCTTAAAGTATTATGGAAATTTATAATTGCTCTTCATAAGAAAAATATAAGAATTTTAAATAAACAGCTTAGATATTTGATGCCGACAGGTTTCTTACTTATTATCTTATCCATTTTTATCTATCCTGATAAGTCAAAGTTTGACCTGATACTTCCGGCAATACTTAAGATGCCTCAGCTTCTTTGTTTTATCATAACCTTAATTGGCATGATATTAATGTCAGTTTTTGCAAAGGTCTTAGATAAAAATGACGCAAAAGCAAACTGGATTGAACAGACCACTAACCTCATCGCCCAGTTCTGCTTCATGCTAGGGCTGATATTTATCTATAAATAAAAGACTTGTCTTCAATTTAGTCGAAAAATACCCTCCACAAAAGGACATTTTTAGTCCACTTGTGGAGGGTATTTTTCGGTTTCAATATGAGCTTCTTTTTTCGAAGTGTCTTTCTTCTTCATCAAGCTCCATTTTTCGTGATTCTATACCATCAATTATTATATATCTATCTTCCTTAAGCATTTTTATCATGATTTCTATCTCTACGTCTTCTCCCTGGACTTCCATTTCCACAGAGCCATCATAGAGATTTCTTACATATCCGGTAAGTCCTCTGTTATTTGCTATATAATAAGCTTTATATCTAAAACCTACTCCCTGGACTCTTCCAGTAAATATAAAATGTTTCCTTATCTTCATATTAATATTTAATTTCTCACTCCTGTAAGATCCTTTATAACCTCTCCTGCAATGATAAGTCCTGCACAAGATGGAACAAATGCTATAGATCCTGGTGTCACCCTCTTCTTATTAATTGCACCTTCATCAGTATCAATACTAATTTGTGGTTTTATAGGCAGTTCTTTTGAATATACACATTTAAGCTTCTTTATACCACGTTTTTTTAATTCTCTTCTCATTACTTTAGCAAGAGGATCATTTGTGGTTTTATAGATATCTGCTATCTCAAACATTTCCGGATTAAGCTTATTTCCAGCTCCCATACTGCTTATAACGGGAACATTCATTTCACTACATGTTTCTATTATGCTTATCTTTGCAGCTACAGTATCAACTGCATCCACAACATAATCATACTTTGAAAAATCAAAATCCTGCTTATTTTCCGGCAGAAAGAAACATATATGCTTATTTATCACCACATCCGGGTTTATATCCTTTGCTCTTTCATATGCCACATCACATTTAAACTGTCCAATGGACCTGGTTGTGGCAATGATCTGCCGGTTGATATTTGTAAGACTTACTTTGTCATTATCAATAATATCAATGGTTCCAACACCACTTCTTACCAGCGCTTCAAATACGTAGCCACCAACTCCGCCGACACCAAAAATCGCCACTCTTGATCTATTTAATTTTTCCATTGCTTCCTCTCCAAGAAGAAGAAGTGTTCTGTCAAACATATTCATAATCTTTTACCTAAAAAATGAAGCCGCTGAACTATCGGGAATGTAATACAGCGGCTTCTCTATCTTTATAAGTGAGTTAAAAAGGATAGACTAATTAAAATATTGATACTTGATAACAAAATTTTATTATTATCACGATATATAATACCTTAAAGTTTATTATTAATCAACCTTTATTTAACTAAATTTATGTGAAACAATCATCACAGTTTTACAGGGTACCAAAAGAGTTTTTTAATCCAGGTGTCCGCTGATTTCAATATGCTGATATGCAAAATCAATTCCTGCCTTCTTAAAATCTCTTAGTAATCTTTCTTTAATCTGACTACATGCCTTGTAATTATCTTCTGCTGATTTTGCTGTGATAAAACATGTAAGATCTACACTGCTTTTTTCAAGGGAAACTTTGATAAACAGTGGCTCTTCCTTATTACTTCTTGTATCAAAAGTAAGGGGATTATCAAGAACAGCATCATTCATCAGTTTTTTAGCCGTTTTAAGTTTCTTTTCGTCCATTCCCATCTTATATGTAATCGAAACAGTAAGAGGATATTTATTTCCAGCCGGCTGATTTGAAAGATTTTTAATTGTATTCTTATCTAATAATGAATTAGGTATTATATTTACTGAATTATCCATAATACCAGTGATCACAGTATGTCTTAATGTCATTGATTTCACATACCCGGATATCGTCTCACCATTAAGCTGTATAAGTAATCTGTCTCCAATTTCAAAAGGCTTAAAAAGTGTAATGATAAATCCATGGATTATATTACTTAAGCCTTCCTGAAATACAAATCCCAGTACAACCACCAGAAGTGAACTAGACATTAATATGGTATTGGAAAATTTAGATAAAGTATTAGAAAGAGAAGCAACCTGAATAACCGTTACTATTATAACAAGAGCTTTAAGTGCTCCCTTTGTAAATGAACCTTTAATACTTTCTTTCCCAAGTCTTTTTTTCTTAGCATTAAAAAATAAGTTTATTATCTTATTTACCACCATGCATGCAATAATATAAATAGCAGCAAGTATAAATTTATTAGATAATAATTCTTCTATAGTCTTCATCATAATAAACTCTCCAAAATTAAGGCTTATCTTCTAAAATTCATGAAGAAATGTTCCATCTCTCCGATATTATCTGTAAACATCAGTTCCTTTGCAGCCTCTTCTTCAAGAAACCCCTCTCTTATAAGTTTCTCATAGAATTCTTTAATCCCATTGTAAAAGCCCAAAGTATTAAAGAACACACAAGGTCTTTCCTTTAGATTAAGTCTGGTCCAGGAAAAGCTTTCTGTTATTTCTTCCAGAGTACCTGATCCTCCAGGTAAAGCAATACATGCATCTGATAGTTCAAACATCTTAAGCTTTCTTTCAGACATATCCTTTGTAATAAAAAGCTCTTCTATAGCCTTATGAGCATTATATTTTTCATATAAAAATTCAGGAATGACTCCGGTTATCTTTCCGCCATAAGTCTCCATGGTATCACAGAGTATTCCCATCATACCAACTTTACCTGCACCATAGATAAGTCGATGACCATTATCAGCCATCCATCTTCCCAATAATACAGCTGCTTCTTCATATTCCTTATGATTTCCTGTATTAGCCCCACAATAAACTGCAATATTCATGTATAAAACCTCTGTATATTATATTTATAATTACTTTATAAAAAGCACATCCAAAAAAGATTATACACTAATTAAAAAACTGTGAAAAGCCTTAAAACTATTGAGAAAACATAGCTTTTCTTATATAATAATCTTATATTTTATGGGTTACTTATATGTTTTTTTTATGGTTTTAAGGGGTATCTTGTGAATAGAGTTATTTATTTTGATATATGTGCCTTAATACTTCAAGGCATTATAATATTCTCATTATATTTTAGAAAAATGACCAGCGGAAAGATAAACAAGCTTTTCCTTTCATTCATGTGGCTTATCTTCATTGATACTACATGTGATTTTTTATCCTGCGCTCCAGGTCCGCTTGCCAATAATCCGTTATTTCTTTATTTTATAAGTTCTCTTTATTTTATATGCCGAATCATAACTCCACTTTTATATACTGCTTTTATAGGAAATACAGTTGGTAACTGGTCTTTATTCAGAAAGAGAAAAATCCTATGGGGAATTTACATTCTTCCTTATATCATTGTCCCAATTGTCCTTATCCTAAATACTTTCAATAAATATATCTTCTATTATGACGAACATTGTAATTACCACCGTGGTAAAGGTATATATATTCTCTATATTATTGCGACATATTACATTATATTTGGAATCATTTATCTCTTTAAGGTAGCTAAAATGCTATCCTTAGATAAATTTCTTGCCATATTCTCTCTGTTTCCACTTAATGCCTTTGCTACAATAATACAGTTACTTCGTCCTGAACTATTGGTGGAAATGTTTGCCATGACTGTTACTTCTCTTCTTGTAACAATGTTTATCTTACGTGCAGAAGAAAACATCGACATGAACAGTTCCACCAACAGTTATACGGCATTTTCCCAGAGTTTAAAGCGTTATATCGATTCAAATGTTCCTATTGCCATCATCTTTGTTAAGATAAAAAACAGCAATTCTCTTTTGAATTTTCTTGGAAATGATACCTATAAAGCTTTACTTCAGGTTTTTTCAGACAGGATACGTCCTGCCAATGATCAAACCACCGATATTTTAAGCATTGTTAATGTTTTTGATTACTCAGAACAACTTTTCTATCTCACAAATGGAACCTATGCCATTATTTTCGAAGGAAATTATACTGACAAAACCCTTGAGGATGAAAGAGACCGAATCTTTACTGCTGCTAACAGAAATATAAATATAAACGGTATAGATATTCCTTTAGATTTTTGTATATCCTCAGCAAAAATCCCTGATAATCTTACAACATATGAAGAGATCATGGATTTTTCGTCTACATTTGATAAATATATAGTAGGATCCTCATCTTATGCTTTATCTGATCTTCCAGATGATAAGCAGAAAATGATAAAGGAAAACATCGACACCATCATTTCAGATGCTCTTATCTTTGATCGTTTTGAGATGTATTTCCAGCCAATATATGATGTTAACGAGAAGAAATTCACCTGTTGTGAAGCTCTTATCAGACTTCATGATAAGGATAGATTTATTCCTCCTTCAATCTTTATACCAGCAGCCGAAAAATCTGGTGCCATTTATAACATAGGAGATTTTGTATTCGATAATACCTTTAAATTGTTTAAGGAATGTCATTTTAAGGAAATCGGTATCAAATATGTAGAAATTAATATGTCTGCTATTCAATGTATGAAGGATGATCTAAAGCAGGATCTTGAGGGCTTACTTTATAAATATAATATTCCAACAGACTATATCAATTTTGAAATAACGGAAACCGCCACAGATTATATCCAGGATATTGTCACAAAGAACATTAAAGAAATCCACCGTCTTGGATTTGAAATAAGTTTAGATGATTATGGAACCGGATATTCTAACTTAAGACGTCTTACAAGTTTTCCATTTAAGATAATAAAGCTTGATAAGAGTTTTGTTGATGATCTGAATAAGCCTAAGATGAAGGCAGTTATGAAGAATACCATTAATATGATAAAGGACCTTGGCGGTAAAGTCGTAGTAGAAGGCGTTGAAGACAAAGAAACCGCAGAATGGTTCATCGAAAGAAAATGTGACTTCATACAAGGTTTCTACTACGCCAAGCCAATGCCGGTTAATGAATTCGTAGAATTCATTAAAACTAATAATTTTAAAGATTAAACAATATCTTTAACTACTTCAGTGAGATGCATACCATTAGATGCCTTAAGGAGGACCACATCGTCCTTCTTAAGCACTGAATTAAGATATTCAGTAACTTCATCAAGTTTAGCTGTATGTACAGTTTTTATGCCAGATACTTCTCTGGCTTTTTTTTCGATATTAAGAGATAACTGACCTAAAGTGATAAGTTCATCTATATCTTTTCCCTTGAAATATTCTCCTACAGTTTCATGGAAAGATACTTCATTTACACCTAACTCAAACATATCTCCAAGTACGATATATTTATTACCATTACACTTGAAATTAGATACTACATCAATAGCTGCCTTCATAGAATCAGGGCTGGCATTATAAGTATCATCGATAACAGTGTATCCTTTTTCAGTCTTTAAAACATTCTGTCTTAAACCATGGAAATCTTCTAATGCTTTTTCTGCAGCATCAAGATCCATTCCCAGATGATCACAGATTGCCATGGCAACCAGTGAATTAAGTACATTATGCTTACCTAAAACAGGAATCTTTACTTTCATTCTGAAATCATCATGAACGAAGGTATATGTATAATATCCATCTTCAACCTTTATATCTTCTGCTCTATAATCAGCATCTGCACCAGTGCCATAAAAGAAAGTCTTTACCCCAGTCTTTCCTTTCATTTCAGCAAGAAGCGGATCATCTCCATTAAGGAAAAGAACACCGTCTTTATTCATATTCTTACAGATTTTGATTTTCTCATCTCTTATTCCTTCTTTTGATTTAAGGAATTCTATATGAGCAACACCGATCATTGTTACAACTGCAATATCAGGCTTTGCAACTTCAGCGAGAATATCCATCTCATTTGGAGCACTGATACCCATTTCAAGAACAGCAATATCCGAATCCTTATCCATCATTCTTGAAGTTGTAATAGGAAGGCCGATTTCAGAATTAAAGTTACCTTCAGTATGAAATACTTCCTTTGCACTAGAGAGTGCTGTTGTTATCATTTCTCTTGTTGTAGTCTTTCCTACACTTCCTGTAACACCTATAACCGGCTTATCATATTTATTTCTTACATATGCTCCTAAATCCTGAAGAGCCTTAACAGTAGAGTCCACCTTAATATAGGCTTTTCCTTCCTCAAATTCTGTTATATCCTCTTCCGTAAATGTAGCACTGCCCTTTTTCATTACGTCAGGTATAAACTTATGAGCATCTACCTTCTCACCCTTTATAGGAATAAAGATATCCTCTTTCTTCATAAGCCTGGAATCTATACAAACGTCGCTTAATACCAGATTTTCTATATCATTATCTTTATTTAGCAACTCTCCCTTTGTTGCTTCTAAAACATCTTTAACTCTTATGTCTTTCATCCCTATTACCTCTTATATACAACCGATCTTGCAATCTCATCTGCTTTTTCCTTTGAGCAAAGGATCTCAATCAAAGCAAGTGAAAAATCAATGGCCGTGCCGACTCCGCGGCTTGTGATAAATCTGCCATCAACCGCAACACTTGCATATTCTCCTGTAAATGTCGCTCCCTTTAATCCATCTTCCATTCCTGGATAACATGTTGCTTTAAGTCCCTTAAGAAGACCCATTCCTCCAAAAACAGTTGGTGCAGCACAAATTGCTGCCAGATATTTACCCTGTTCATTATATCTAAGGATAGCTTCTCTTACCTTCTCTGAATCCCTGAGATTATTTGTTCCCGGCATTCCTCCTGGAAGGATAAGCATATCCCCATCATCTTTTAATTCATCTATTCCAATGTCAGAAAT
>AUXO012120890.1_pt1 | contig 13011 bp, 12 predicted proteins | sample 768731 | NCBI WGS metagenome assembly AUXO01 (sample SAMN02715735, study PRJNA202380) | gut metagenome | biome: sheep rumen | host: Ovis aries | place: New Zealand: Palmerston North
TTAGTGCTTCTTTTTAGTATAGAGAGTTTCGCCGCTGTAGTCGGAGACAACGACGGCGCTGCGTTTATCACAAAGGCCGAGTTTGACTCAATGAAGAATGATTTTCAGAGCCAACTTGACCGCTACAACTCATCCCTTGACAATAAGATTGATGGGGCGATAGCAAGTTATTTAAATGGATTAAAAATAACAAAAAATATAACACTTGAAAATATTGTTAGTAGTTATAGTGATATTATCTGGAAACGTCGATGGGAAATTAAAGCAACAGAACGCAAATGGACAAATGCGTCGACTTACACTGACTCATCTGGTTGGATGGTTCCGAAATTTCAAAAAATGATTCCGCTCCGTAATATCAGCCATCAAATCTTTTTTGGATGCGCTCGGCAAGATGGAGCAGCGTCAATTATGCTACAGGGTAATTGGGAGTTTCCAAACGACTCCAACGCTGCCTACGAAGGAGTACCTTGTTTGTACTTTCATGTTGGGTATCCGTCAGTGAACGGGCGTATGGTGCTTTGTACTCAGCCAGACTCGCGAACCGATGCGTCGACGGCGGACGGGAATGTAATTTTGGCACTGTCCCCGCTTTTTGACTGGCGTGCCTACGCTGCTAACGACCCGCAATATCCTCTTCGTTATAATGCGACAACTAATACATGGGGGCTGTGGGGATATATAGGTAGGACTGATTCTTACGCCCCATTACCCGAAGGGTATGGTGGGCACGATTGGTTAGTCGTCAATACCCCAACAAATGGACAAATAATTAATGCGCAGGTGACATCGCTTTTTGGAAATGGAACAAGTACTCTTTTGCGCTGGGTCCTTCAACGTGACGATAGGACACTATCGATAATCGAATCTGCCGGGAACGAACCGTCCATGAGCTTGTTGAATACCATGCCTACAACCCTCGATAGCATTCAGTCTGGGACAAATTATTTTGCTGGCGGTCGTGTACGCTATAAAACAAGCCAGGCCGAATATAACGATTTAAATGCGACATTACGGCATCTTATGCTAGGCAAAGATCAAGATTTAGAAGTAAATATCATGCGTCGGGATAAAAGCCAAATACGTGGATCGGAGTATCAACGTTTGACAGAATTTTCTCCGCGTGAAACACTTACTCTCCTTGTTAATAAGGTTGCTATAGGCAATCCCCGGGTTCCTTGGAACGGCACGGTTGGTGCACAGTATTGTCAGTATTCGACCCCTGTAGCATTACCATTAAGTTTGCCATTATATGAGAGAGTGGCATTCAAAACTCTTTGTTCTGGTCAATTCTTCGATGGGACCACTCCTTTACGCTTCGGGGATGGCTTGCCAATAGTTAAAAATTTATTGGCTAATGGTGATTTGACTATAACTTTCGATTGGGAAGTTAGTCGTTCTTTGGATGCAATTGGGGTAGGAGATATTTATAAAAAAATAGATATTGACATAAAAAAGACAGATTTCCTTACTGATGATGGTAGTTGGCTAAGTGGATCATGTAACGGCGTGGATACGACATTACACAATTTTACATTATCGCCACAAGGTACTACTAATAAAGCAACTATTGAAATCACTAATCTTAAACAGGGTGATAATTTATACATGAGGATTGCTCCGACTACTACTGATGGTGGATATAAAGCTAAAATCTCAAATATGACCATTGTGTTGCATCAAACTTCTTAAGCATTAAAATAGTATAACGAGTATATATATCACTGAAATATTATGAAGGTATATATTACTTATTATTGGAAATTAATATAGAAAGTATACTTTCAATTGAAAAATCCCTTATAATATGCTACAATCAATATCAGTCTATAAAAAGGGGTGAGTTATGAAAAAGAAGGTATTTGTACTTGCAATGATATTTACATTTATTTTTGCGGTAAATGTATTTTCATATAGCTGGATAAAAGACGCCGATTCTTGGTATATAGTTGATGAACAAAGTGGTGACTTTGTCACAAATTCTCTTGTGGATGTAGGTGACAATGTATATTTTCTTGATAAAGAAGGCAAGATGGTCACAGGGTGGTGGAGAAATGATGATACAGGAAAATATTATTTCTTCTCTAATAAGAAAGATAAAAACTATGGTGGCATGCTTTTTGGACTACATGTGATAGATGGTTATACACATTATTTTAATGATGATGGATCGCTTGCTACTGCTACTACCGAAGGGTCATATAAGCAAGTGTATGGTGAGTATTATGCAGACTCAAATGGCAAGCTTTACTATGCAAATGTATTGCAAAGAGATGTAAGTGTAAATAAATCTGAGTATTATACAGACCCACTTTACTATACAGTTGATGATCTCAATAATTTCTTCCTGGCAAATTTTGATATGGGATTTCACGAACTTATAGTAGTGCCCGTCGAGAATAAAACGAATGGCAATGTAATCCCGCCTAAAAGGGGAACGGTAAGCGGTGGAACTAATTATACGGTAGATAAAAATGGTGTAACTACAGTTTCCTCAGAGAATATACCATATAGTGCTCTTGAAAAAGGCGGACCAAGTACTCAGAAAAACAAATAAAAGGAAATGCGGAAGCATTTCCTTTATTTATATGTTATGAATTTTACTATTAAGACAATTGGGTGTAAAGTAAATACTTATGAATCTAATAAGATACGAGATGACCTTATAAAAAGTGGCTTTAATTATATTGATGTTGATAAAAAAGATGAGTATAAGAATTTAGATTTTTATATTGTAAATACTTGTAGCGTGACAAGTATTGCAGATAAAAAATCTCGTCAGATGCTTCATCTTGCGAAGAAGTATAATCCAGATGTTAAAGTTATTGCTATAGGTTGTCTTGTCGATTCATGTGATAGTCTTGATGGGGTTGATTATAAGTTTTCAAATTCTGAAAAACTAAATCTTCCGACTTTTTTATCTTCTATAGCTGATAATGATGTAGCGCCAAGTGCTATAAATGATAGAGTATCGACTACTACAGTTAGAACATTTATAAAGATTCAAGATGGCTGTGATGAGTATTGTACATATTGTCTTATACCATACTTAAGAGGGCACATAAAGTCACGTGAAGAAGATGATATTATAGAAGATATTAAGGGCTACATAAAAAAAGGAACAAAAGAAATAGTGCTTACGGGAATACATCTTAGTTCATATGGTCTTGACAGAAAGAAGATGTCATACGAAAGTGATAATGCTATAAATGAATCTCGTAAAAATATATTGTCGCTTACAAAAAAGATAGCGGATCTTAAAGTTCTTGTAGATGGCGTGGAAAAAGAGATACTTCGTATACGCTTTGGGTCACTTGAGCCAAGAATTATAGATGAAAGATTTTTAGAGACTTTGAAAAATGACATGAATAATAAGTTTTGTCCTAATTTTTGTCTTTCGTTACAATCTGGAAGTGATAAGATACTAAAACTTATGAATAGGCACTATACTACGGAAGATTTTGAAAATGCTTGTAAGCTTATAAGAAAGTATATGCCAGATGCTACAATTACTACAGATATTATAGTGGGTTTTCCTGGTGAGACAGAAGAAGACTTTAATGAAAGTTTAAGCTTTGTAAAGAAGATAAGGTTTTATAATCCAAATGTATTTCCTTATTCTAGAAGAGCAGGGACAAAAGCAGCAAGTTTTGATGGGCAACTCACTAATAGCGAAAAGCATGAAAGAACAGTGGCTATGATAAAAGAATGTGATGAGATATCGCGAGAATTGGAAAAAGAATTGATGGGCGGAAAAGTAGCAGCTTGTGATATAGATAAGAGTATCGTGAAAAATGTAAAAGTTGGAAATATTATAGATGATGTACTGATTGAAGAAATTGTAGAAAATGAAGATGGAAGCTTTGCAGTAGGTTATACAAAAAACTATATACGAAAGAAAATTAAAATTTAGAATATTTGAAAAATAAAATGTAAAAAGTTATAACTTCCAAGTGAGTGGAGATGTGATGAAAAAAGATAGAGTTGTGATAATTGGTTCTACAGGAAGCATTGGCAGGCAGACGATAGAAGTCATTAAGGCAGTAGGTGATAAAGAGATAGTAGGACTTGCCTGCAAGAGTGATATTAAGACACTTTATAACCAAGTTTTGGAAACTAAAGCAAGGTTAGTGGCTATCTATGATGAAGTAGCTGCAAATGAGTTTTCTGAAATATGCAAAAAGAAAAAGCTTAAAGTAAAAGTTTTAGTAGGGCTTAAAGGCTTAGAAGAGCTTTCATCATATAAAAAAGTAGATATAGTTGTAGTGTCGGTAGTGGGCATGATAGGTATAAGGCCAACAGTAGCTTCGATAAAGGCTAAAAAAACAATATGCCTTGCCAATAAAGAAACTTTAGTATGTGCAGGTGACATCATTATGCCACTTGTAAAAAAGTATAAAGTTGATTTAAGACCAATTGATTCAGAGCATTCTGCTATATGGCAGTCACTTGTTGGTGAGAAAAAAAGCACAATTAAAAAAATCATAATTACGGCATCTGGTGGACCTTTTTATGGAAAAACCTTAAAAGATCTTAAAGATATAAAGGTTGAAGATGCACTTAAGCATCCTAATTGGTCAATGGGTAGAAAGATAACTATTGATAGTTCAACTCTTGTCAATAAAGGACTTGAAGTTATAGAAGCACATCATTTATTTGATATGCCATACGATAAGATAGAGATAGTGGTACAAAGAGAGAGTCTTATACATAGTATGGTAGAGTTTGTAGATGGTGCTATAAAAGCGGAGCTCGGTGTGCCATCTATGAAAATCCCGATAGAATTTGCATTATATAAAGAAAACAGAAAGTATATAAAAGAAAAAAGTATAGATTTCACAAAGATTGATAAGATAAGCATTGGAAAACCAGACCTTAAGACATTTAAGGGGCTTAAACTTATGTATGATGCAGTAAAAGTAGGTGGACTTATGCCATCAGTCTATAATGCACTTAATGAAGTAGCAGTTAAAAGATTTCTTGATAAAAAAATCTCATATCTTGGCATCACAGATTTTATAGAGAAAGGAATGAAAGTATTTATAAAGAAAGGACTTAATAAGAAAAAGTTTACTATAGAAGATATAGAAAAAACAATGGATTTTGCAGAAAGTATAAAATATGAAAGAAAATAAAAACATAAATTCGAAAAACTCATTGAAGATAAGTATTGTAGTGATTATACTTTTATTAGTCATGCCAATTTTAGTGGCAGTATTGAGTCTTGGGATGGGCAGAATGAGTGTGCCTTATGAAGATATTATAAAATACTTTATGGGAAAACCAATTTCACCACAGTATAAGATAATACTTTCAAATGTTCGTATCCCAAGAATAATTGGAGCTTCGCTTGTTGGAGCATCACTTCCACTCGCAGGACTTATATTTCAATCATATTTTTCCAATCCACTCGCGACGCCAGATACACTTGGTGTGGCAAGTGGGTCATGCTTTGGAGCAGCTCTCGCTATATTTCTCGGATTGCAAGTTATAGGAGTAGAGATAGTATCATTTCTCTTTGGGATATTTACCATAGTGCTTACTGGCATCACTGGACTTAAGAGAAATGAATCAAAATATACGATAATACTTGCAGGAATTATAGTAGGCTCACTTTTTCAGAGCCTTATAGCACTTGTGAAATTTGTAGCAGACACAGATACACAACTACCTTCTATCACATACTTTTTGATGGGAAGTTTTCAATCTGTAGGAAAGGAAACACTTATAATAGGCGGACCAATTATTATAGTATGTATCGTGATTATATTTTTACTTAGGTGGAGAATCAATTTACTTACAGTTGATGATGAAGTAGTAAGGACAATGGGAGTGAACATCACTTCACTTAGGGCGATAGTCATAGTTGCAGCGACAATAATAACAGCTATTTCTATATCAATGGCAGGACAAGTGGGTTGGGTTGGACTCATTGTCCCACATTTCTGTAGGATGCTTGTAGGAGAAAATCACACAAAACTTGTACCTTACACTATAAGTATAGGCATAAGTTTTATGCTTATCATAGATTTAGTAGCAAGATCTCTTTTTGCAGCAGAGATACCTATATCTGTACTTACATCATTAATTGGAGCACCATTTTTCATATATATGATTAGACAACGCAATGGTATTATGTTATGATGATAAGTGTAGAGAATTTAGCTTTTTCTTATAAAGAAAAAGAGATAATAAAAAACTTAAGTTTTAAACTTAGTGGACCAGCGGTTTGTTCTATACTTGGACCAAATGGTATAGGTAAGACCACTTTTATAAAGTGTCTACTTGGTTTAAATAGAAAGTATAGTGGCAAGATATTAATTAATGATAAAGAAATAAGAGACTATGATGGTAGAGATTTTTATAGTTTTGTAGCATACCTTAAGCAAGGTGGAAAAGAGACATCCATATATACAGTTTTAGATACGGTATTACTTGGACTTGCAAGTAGAATCAATCCGCTATTAAAACCAGACAAGAAAGATATTGATAAAGTAGAAAATATTTTAAAAGAATTAAATATATATAATTTGAAAGATGAGTATGTATCAAGGCTTAGTGGTGGTGAAGCACAGATGGTCTATATGGCAAGAGCTTTGGTTAGAGATCCAGAAATTCTTATCCTGGATGAGCCAGAATCTAATCTTGATTATCGCAACCAACTACTTATACTTGATCTCATAAAAGAATTAGCGAAGAAAGGTAAGATAATTATTTTTAATACTCATTATCCAGCTCATGCACTTAGATTTTCAGATAAATCACTTCTTATGAGCAGTGGATACAATTATAGATTTGGTGATACTGAAGATATCATAACGAAAGAAAACATAGAAAATGCATATAACATAAAAGTGGTAGTAGGAGATTTAAGTGATGGAGAAAAGACATTAAGAGATATAGTACCACTTGAAGTACGTTAGGAGATGCTATGAAGAAAATAGCAATTTATGGTAAAGGTGGCATAGGTAAGTCGACTACAGTATCAAATCTTTCAGCTGCTTTTGCCAATATGAATAAAAAAGTTATGCAGATAGGCTGCGACCCTAAAGCAGATTCTACTATATTATTGACACATGGCGAGAGAGTAAATACAACTTTAGAGTTGATAAGAGAAAAGAAAGAAGACTTTGACCTTGATGATATGGTTAAAGTTGGCTATGGCAATGTAATATGTGCAGAGGCCGGAGGCCCTACACCTGGTCTTGGGTGTGCAGGTAGAGGCATCATATGTGCACTTGAAAAACTTGAAGAAAAAGGTGCTTATAAAAAATATAAACCAGACATAGTATTCTATGATGTACTTGGTGATGTGGTATGCGGTGGATTTTCGATGCCTATGCGAAATGGTTTTGCGGACAAAGTATATGTCATCACATCAGGTGAAAATATGTCTATCTATGCAGCGGCAAATATTTGCATGGCGATTAAAAATTTTAAAGATAGAGGCTATGCAAAACTTGGTGGCATCATATTAAACAAAAGAAATGTAGCTGATGAAGAAAAAAAGGTAAAAGCACTCTGCAAAGATTTTAAAACTAAAATAGTTGGCATTCTTCCATTTGATGAGATTGTACATGAAGCAGAAGAAAAGAAGATGACTGTGATAGAAGCATATCCAAAAAGTAGTATGGCAAAGGCATATATAAAACTTGCAAAAGGAATTATGAATGCTTAAAGCTCTTGATGAAAATAAAAAAGCGGTGGGAAAAAGTCTTAAAGATTTAGATGTAGACAAGCCTTTTGATGTGGGACTTGAATATGGATGTCCTGCAAGAGGTGCATGGAATATAGTTCATACAGGATTCTTGATTCCAGAATCTCATCAAGTTTTTGTCTGTGCATCAAATTGCTTAAGGGGAGTTGTCTTAACTGCGGCTGAGATGGGGACAATAGGAAGATTTTCAACAGTCACTATAAGAGAAAATAATGTGCTTGATGGTGATATGGAAAAGCTACTAATTGATGGTGTCACAAGCATTATAAATAAATTAAAGCATAAGCCAAGAGCCGTACTTGTGTATACGAGTTGTATACATCATTTTATGGCTCTTGACCTTGATATGTGTTTTAAGGTTTTGAGAAAACGATTTAAAAATATCAGATTCACAGATTGTTATATGAACCCTATAATGCGAAAAAGCGGATGGACTCCAGATGAGACGATGAGAAGACAGCTGTATTCTATGCTTGATAATTCAAAGAAAAAAGATAATGCCATCAATATCTGTGGCAATAATTATAGTACTGACGAAAGTAGTGATTTAATTCGACTTATAAGAAAAAGTAAATACAAATTAAGAGATATAACATATTGTAAAACTTTTGATGATTATCTCGAGATGGGTAAAAGTAAATACAATGTGACTTATTTACCAGTTGCAAAAAAGGGAATGGATGTTATAAGTGAAAAGCTTCAGCAAGAAAATATCTATATACCTATAAGCTATGATTTTGATGAGATAAAAACAAATCTTCAAATTCTTGCAAAAAAACTTGATGTAAAAGACGATAATTATGATATCCAAATCAAAAAAGCAAAAGACAGACTAAGAAAAGCAAAAGATATTATAAAGGACACGCCTATAGCTATTGACTATACATTTACGCCAGCCACTATATCACTTGCGATGTTACTTCTTGATTTTGGTTTTAATGTAAAAAAAATCTTCATTGATTCAATCACAGAGAAAGAAAAGCTTATCGCACTTAAAGAAAAATATTCTTCAAAAGATATAATGCTATATCCTACTGTCAATGTATCAATGAGAGTAATAGATAGAAAAGAAAAAGATAGGTATCTCGCACTTGGACAAAAAGCTGCATATTTTGTGGGCACGAATAATTTTGTAAATGAAGTAGAGTGTGGTGGGCACTATGGATTTGATGGTATTATAAAACTTTCTGACAATATGATAGATGCTTTTAATAATGAAAAGGATACAGCAACGCTTATACAAAAGAAAGGACTGGGGTGCGACTGTCTGATATGAAGCAGATACAAACTTTCACAAGTACATATACAGCAGATGTGTCGGGGGTTCCGTCAGCACTATATGAGCTTTCGGGTATGGTTGTAATGCATGATGCTTCAGGTTGCAACTCTACTTATAATACTCATGATGAGCCAAGATACTATGATAGTAAAAGTATGGTGTATATAACTGGTCTTACCGAGATGGAAGCAATAATGGGTGATGACCAGAAAATGGTCGACGATATAGTAAAAGCTGCAAAAAAACTTAAACCAAAGTTTATAGCGATTGCAGGGACTCCAATACCAATGATTACGGGGTGTGATATAGAAGCTAATGCGAAAGTGATAGAGACCTTGACATCTATACCAACGCTTGGTATAAATACAAATGGTATGCATTCATATGTAGAGGGTGCAGGAGATGCATTGCTTGCTTATGCAAAGCGTTTCGTAAAGAAAAATGTAAAAAAGAAAAAAAATTCAATCAATATACTTGGAGCTACCCCTATAGACTTTTCAATAAATGGGCAGATTGAAAGTATAGAAAAGTTTTTCAAAAAATCAAATGTAAAAGTTATATCTAATTTTGCTTTACATACAGATGCTAAAGATTTAAGAAATGCAGGTGAAGCATCAGTAAACCTTGTTGTATCATCAGTCGGGATAAAACTCGCAGAGTATCTAAAGAAAGAATTTGACACGCCATATATTATAGGAGTGCCATATGGCAAGAAAATGCAAGAAGACATGATAAAAGCTATAAAAGATGCTAAAGATGAGATTACTTATGTGAGCGACATTTCTGAAAATTATAAAGATGAGAAAATATATATAATCGGAGAAAGTGTGACAGCAAAATCACTTGCAAAAGCGATATTTGATAAATACGGACATACAGCCAAAGTTTTATCAGGAGTGGAACTTGGAAATACAAAGCATAGTGATAATATAAAAGGACTAAGTGTCAGAGAGAAGGTTGCACTTGAGAGCCAAGATGTTTTTTTGGAAGATGAAGACGAAATAAGAGATACTATAAGTGATGCGAAAATTGTGATAGCAGATCCATTATATAAACCAATCATACCAGATGATGCAATATTTGTGGAGTATCCACATGAGGGTTTTTCTGGAAGATTGTTTAGAAAAAATATATTAAATCTAGTGGAGGTTTTCAAATGAAAAGATTCATGTCAATTGCCTTAATCCTATCACTTACTTTAGGATTGGCCGCTTGCGGAAACAAAAGCGCATCAGATACTGCAGTAGAAACTCAAGTAAATGTAGAAATTGACAAAGAAAGTACTACACATATTGTGGTAGACCATGGTGGCAATGAAGTAGAAGTTCCCAATAAAATTGAGAGGATAGTTGTCACAGATATTTTCCCAATACCTGCAGTTTTATCAGTGTTTTTTAATAGTGCAAGCAAAATCGTTGGTATGGCACCAACAAGTATGAGCGCAGCTAAAAATAGTTTGCTCTCAAAGATTTATCCAGAAATACTTAATGCAAAGACAGACTTTATGACTGGCAATACTATAAATGTAGAAGAACTTATGAAGCTAAATCCCGATGTGGTTTTCTACAGCGAAAATAATAATGAGCAAAAGGAAGTGTTGACGAATGCTGGTTTTGCAGCAATTGGTATATCTGCAAATGGATGGAACTACGACTGCATAAAGACTTTAAATGAATGGCTTAAAACTTTAACGGAAATATTTAAATATGATGATGAGATAGACATCTTAAGTAACCGAAGTGAAAAGGCACAGAGCAAATCAACAGAGATATATGATATGATACAAAGTAGAGTTTCTGACTTACCAACAGAAGAGAGAAAAAGAGTATTTTTCTTATTTCAATATAATGACAGCACAATGCTTACATCAGGAAAAAATTTCTTCGGTAATTGGTGGGCTGAAGCTTCAGGATGTATAAATGTTGCAGAAGAGCTTTCAAAAGATAATTCTGTAGCTACTAATCTTGAACAGGTATATGCATGGAATCCGGATATTATATTTATAACTAATTTTACAACAGCTCTTCCACAGGATTTATATGACAATACCATTGGCAATTATGATTGGAGTGAAATAAGTGCTGTAAAAAATAAAGAAGTATATAAATTGCCACTTGGAATGTATAGAACGTATACTCCGGGAATAGATACTCCTATAACACTACTTTGGTTTGCAAAGACAACATATCCAGAAATATTTAGTGATATTGATTTGGTAAATGAGACAAGATTATACTATAAAGACATTTTTAGTGTAGAGCTTACTGATGATGAGATTAAATCTATCTATAACCCTGATGTCAATGCAGGAAGAACATATTTTAATTAATATTAGTTTAAAAGGAGAGAGATTATGTCAAAGTACGCAGGAACAAAAACAGAAAAGAATTTAATGGAAGCATTTGCAGGTGAGTCTCAGGCAAGAAATAAGTACACTTATTTTGCAAGTGCGGCAAGAAAAGAAGGTTATGAGCAAATTGCTGCAATCTTTGAAGAGTCTGCAGCAAATGAAAAAGAACATGCAAAAATGTGGTTTAAGGAGCTTGAAGGAATCGGTGATACAATAACTAACTTAACACATGCAGCAGAAGGCGAGCACGAAGAGCATACGTCAATGTATCCAAGAATGGCAAAAGAGGCAGAGGAAGAAGGCTTTAAAGAACTAGCAGCACTCTTCACTATGGTAGGAAAAATTGAAGCAGAACATGAGAAGAGATATTTAAAGCTTATTAAAAACATGAAGGAAGACTTGGTATTTAAGGCAGAAGATGGACAGACTATGTGGATCTGCAGAAATTGTGGACATATCCATGTAGGAAATAGTGCCCCAGAAATGTGCCCAGTATGTAAGCATAAAAAGAGCTTTTTTGAAAAAAGAGCACTCAATTATTAAATTGACAAAACAACTAATTTTTGCTATCATTATAAGGCTCTCGCGATTTTTCGCCGAGAGCCATTTTTATCGCACACACGAGCGATGTGTTTTTTAGTGTGTGAAGTGAAAGGGCGCGAGCCCAAAAATATTAGAGAAAGGAGGATAAAGGATGCCTACATTTAACCAATTAGTGCGTAAAGGAAGAAAGAAGACTACATTTAAGTCAACTGCTCCTGCACTCAATCGTGGTTTTAATTCGCTTACAAAACGTGCAACTGATACTTCATCACCTCAAAAGCGTGGTGTATGTACTGCAGTAAAAACTGCTACTCCAAAGAAACCGAATTCAGCACTTAGAAAGATTGCGAGAGTTCGTCTTTCAAATGGCATGGAAGTTACTTCTTACATCCCAGGTGAAGGTCATAATCTTCAAGAGCACAGCGTTGTAATGATTCGTGGCGGCAGAGTTAAAGACCTTCCAGGTACAAGATACCATATAATTCGTGGAACTCTTGATACAGCTGGTGTCGCTGACAGAAAGCAAGCACGTTCAAAGTATGGTGCGAAGAGACCTAAAGCTAAAAAGTAAATAAAAATATTTACTAATTAAAAATGTTGCATACTTTATCTGATTTAGCGGTAAGCGCTTATCCGTAGGGGCGAGCACTGCGAGCCCGTAAATATAAAGTCATGTGACACAGTAACATAGGGCTCTTGACAGAACCATATGAAGTACTGATGATTTAAAGAGATTATTTTTAAGGAGGGAAGTAACGTGCCACGTAAAGGACATACATTAAAAAGAGATGTGTTAGCAGACCCTATCTACAATTCAAAAGTAGTTACAAAGCTTATCAATAGCATAATGCTTGATGGTAAGAAGGGTGTAGCACAAAAGATTGTTTATGGCGCATTTGAACAAGTAAATGCAGAGACAGGAAAAGATGCAGTAGAAGTATTTGAAGCAGCTATGAACAATGTAATGCCTACTCTTGAAGTAAAGGCAAAAAGAATTGGTGGTGCCACATATCAAGTACCACTTGAAGTAAAGGCTGATAGACGTGAAGCGCTTGGACTTAGATGGATAACTCAAAGTTCAAGAAATAGAGGAGAGAAAACTCAAAAAGAACGTCTTGCGAA
>AUXO017728308.1_pt1 | contig 13010 bp, 8 predicted proteins | sample 768731 | NCBI WGS metagenome assembly AUXO01 (sample SAMN02715735, study PRJNA202380) | gut metagenome | biome: sheep rumen | host: Ovis aries | place: New Zealand: Palmerston North
CGTGTTCATTTGTGGGTTTATGTTGCTCCCCATAGGATTTTGACTTCCCACCTGATTACTTTGGTTCATCTGGTTTACCATTCCGGAGTTCATCCCACTGTTCATCTGGGAATCCATGCCTGTATTCATCTGAGGATTTGAACCCGTGTTTATTTGTGGGTTTGCTCCCATGTTCACCCCCGGGTTCATTTGCTGGTTCATCCCCGGATTTATGTTGCTGCCCATAGGATTTTGACTTCCCACCTGATTACTCTGATTCATCTGGTTTACCATTCCGGAGTTCATCCCACTGTTCATCTGGGAATTCATACCTGTATTCATCTGAGGATTTGAACCCATGTTTATTTGTGGGTTTGCTCCCATGTTCACCCCCGGGTTCATTTGCTGGTTCATCCCCATATTCACCCCCGGATTTATGTTGCTCCCCATAGGATTTTGACTTCCAACCTGATTACTCTGGTTCATCTGGTTTACCATTCCGGAGTTCATCCCACTGTTCATCTGGGAATCCATGCCTGTATTCATTTGAGGATTTGAACCCGTGTTCATTTGTGGGTTTATGTTGCTCCCCATAGGATTTTGACTTCCCACCTGATTACTTTGGTTCATCTGGTTTACCATTCCGGAGTTCATCCCACTGTTCATCTGGGAATCCATGCCTGTATTCATCTGAGGATTTGAACCCGTGTTTATTTGTGGGTTTGCTCCCATGTTCACCCCCGGGTTCATTTGCTGGTTCATCCCCGGATTTATGTTGCTGCCCATAGGATTTTGATTTCCAACCTGATTACTCTGGTTCATCTGGTTTACCATTCCAGAATTCATCTGAGAATTCATTTGTGAATTCATGCCTGTATTCATCTGAGGATTTGAACCCATGTTCATTTGTGGGTTTACACCCATATTAATTCCGGCATTTCCAGTATTATTATCGGTCTGAGTATTATCGTCTGAATTTTGATCTGTCGGCTGAGCTGTATTATATTCCTGGTTGCTCGTCTGTCCAGTCGACGCTTGATTAAAATTTGGCTGTTCACCTACCTGACTTCCCTGATTAGTCTGATTTAATTCATTAGTCTGATTACTCAGGTCATCCTGATTCATATTATTTATCTGATTATCATCACCTAAATCAGGAGTAACCGGCTGACTAGCAGGATTATTATTGTTATCTACCTGTTGACCCTGGTTATTTGGAAGTTCAACATTTGTATTATCAATATCCGGTACTGGTGTATTATTATCATTTCCGATATTACCATCCGGAGTACTGCTATTACCATTTGAGGTACTACTATTGTTATTACTATTGTTATTACTATTGTTATTACTATTGTTATTACTATTATTACCTGGAGTACTTCGATTGGTATTATTTACGTTATTAGGTCTGTTATTCGGAACATTGTTACTGTTCGAACCATTTTTTCGTTGCGGTGTCTGCCTTTTTGGTCCAGGCTGTCTCTTTGGAGGAGGATTTTTGAGTCTGGTAGCTTCCAGTTTACCCTGAAGCTGCTGATCCAGCTTGTCTTCTTTCATATCCTGCTCAGCCATTCTCATAGCCTCTTTAAGACTCGTATTACCTTCGCCCTTCTTCATATGATTAAGGGCTTTCTCCATCTTTTTAATCTGATTTTTCTTATCTTTTTCGTTTTTAGGTTTATCTCCATTCAGATGCTGACCTGTTTCTTTCATAGACTTAAGGTCTGCCTCCAGAGCAGTCGCTGCTCTCATATTCGAACGGGTTTTATGCGCTTCTTTGGCAGCATCTTTTTTCTGCTTATCTGCGCTCGCTTCATAAGCACCCTGAGTAATACCCAAAGCATCTGTCACATAGGCTGCTTTTGAGCTAACCTTACCTATACCTTCGCCAAGCTTCTGTCTTCCTTTATTGAAGCCCTTTTCAGCCAAACTGCCGGCACTCATACCTGAAAGCATCTGACCTGCAGCACTGTTTTCTACATTGCTTCTTACATCACCGGCTGTTATAGCCTGGAATCCGGCATTATCAGCCAGAATACCTGTAAAGATACCATTTACCTTATTTACCGAAAGTACTGCACCATACTGAATGACCATCTTTATAATTACATCCAGCAATACATTATCAGATGTCTTTAGTGCAGGACTCCAGATAATAGGTATAAACATCAGGAACAGCCTCATGGCTATAACCATACCTACTATCGTCAGAAGCTGAACTATAAATGCAGTCGTCCATTGTTTGAATTTACCACCATCATCAAGGGGCATCGTTGCTATAGCAAGAGGTGCCGCTATATATAGTGCCAGAAGGTTGAATATTCTAACTGCGCAGGTAACTACAAGAACGAGCATTTCCTTGAGTATTGCAATACTCGAAAACCATACAAGTACATAATTTGTAACGAAAGGACTTGGATCAAACACCCTTCGAACATCATCATAACTATATATATCCGCTCCCTCTTCTGCGTAATAAAACGGAAGTCTTGCATTATCAAAGAAACTAGGATTCTTATTATATTTCGGATTTCTTGCCGCCGCTGTATTAGCGTCCATACCCATAGTTCCGGTAAGAAACAGAATTCTGTCCATAGGGATATTTTTATTAGCCAGTTTAACCGGTTCCCTCTTATATGTTTTTAGAACTCTCATAGTCGGATTGGCTTTTAATATTTCCATACAATCCAGGACAGCATTTATAACTCCGTCATTGTAGGAATCCAGCGGAACCTCTGAAGTATAATCATAGGCCGTTGCCAGTTTCTCCATAAGACTCTGCCACGACTGGATAGTTTTGCCATTCTCATCAACTTCTATATAATGGAAGTTAAATACTCCCTGATCTCCAAGGTCTTTCAGATCTGTCCTGATATCATTATAGCATGCATTCAGATTGTATCTGGATTTATATGAAGGATTAAGCGAATAATTACCTAATGTATTTATTATTCTTCCCATGGCAGCATACTGTTCATTTGTAAATGTAATCGTGTCACCACCCATGGCCAGATTTCCACCATTCTGAATGGTGTAGCTTATCTGCTGAACAAGCTTATTAGTAGTTTCTATAGCCACAAGCATAATAAGATTCATGCTCGATATTATGAGTATACCCTTAAGCAGATTACCTAAAATCATGCCCATGGTAACACCCTGCTGCTTATCCCTTAAGTCAAGTACTTTTCTTATTACGGATATAATAGCGAAAACAAAGCAGAATATAATACCAATAAGAGCCATTCCACCATAGATACCTCTTACTGAGTCATGTTCAAAGAATATATTAAGCAGATAGTTATCCTCACCGTTATAATTTACCTTCTTCTCTCCGGTAAAAATCATCATGACGCTTTCCATGAAACTAACAAACTTAACTACCACTATTTCTATAAACCAGAAAATGCGCCAAAGTGTATACTCTATAAATGAGGCAACCCAACCTTTAATTGTATCTATTATGTCATCAATCATTTATCTTACTCTCAATCTCTTTCTTGATATGTAAAGTGCTATTAACAACGCAATTATCAATACAATAATGAGCGAAAGGAAGAATACTCCCTTAACATTCAGATATATCATTATTACAAAATCTCTACTAACCGAATTACCGGCACTATCAACAACTGTCACATGATATCTTCCATCCTGAGTTATCTGATTCTGGGAATTAATTTTGGAAGACTCATCATCATTTCTAAGGACATATACCTTATCGCCCTGCTGAAGACCTCTGATAGTAACAGGTCCTTTTGCTTTATTATCAGAATCCAGACCTTCAAAAGTAACATTTGGAGGTGTATGATCCGTTGAAACATTTAAAAAATAATCTACTCCTGTAGCTGAGCAGGTATATGTTATCTCATATAGTCCTTCCTTTGTCATGTCAACTGAACCAAAGGAATTCTTTTGAAGTTCACTATTAAAATATACTGTCTTAACTGTAAAGCCCTGTGGAATTATATATTGATTCACACGTCCTGTCGTTTTCTCCACTATCTGGAAGGTAAGTATCTGGTTTTCACTGACATTATCCCATGTTATAACCACATATGTGCCCGGTTCAGAAACGTATGCAGGAATACCGTCCAGTCGTCTTCCATCACAATACATAGCCACGTTGTATGTTCCATCAACAACCAGATTTACCTGATCAGTTAAAACCATTCCATCACAAGCAGAACTGCTGAAAGTTCCACTCTCCAAAGTATAAACAAACATTCCATTTTCTCTGTCATAGGAGGAACCATCTTTAAGTGATACAAATGAAGAATTACTAACCTTGTCTTCACTTTCAATTACAGGTTTTCCTGTGTAAATATCTACATCCCCGGAATAATCAACAAACCCTGTATCATCAGGCTGATAAAGATCATTACTGATATCTTCACTATCCCCGTTCTCATCTTCATCATCTTCTTCTCCGGCTGCATAAACTGCAGATACATGAGAAAAATCTGTTTGTTTGAAGAGAGCAAGGCTAAAAATGAGTGCAACTAAGAAAGCCACTCTTATTTGGCTCATTTTTTTTGCTATTATAATGTTCTTCATCTCTTTTTTTCTCATATTATTCTATGCCGGATCACGCACTCTGATCCATGTCGTCACCATTTTCTGACTTGCCAAGGATAATCTCATTTCTCTCATCCAGATCATAGTATACTTCATCTGCCCTGAACATATGTGATCTCAACTCGTCCATGTTCATTCTTCCCATCTTATAATATGGGCACAGATAACTAGGTGTATACTTGGTTCTGAGAGGATAATTACCAAAAGTAACTATAATTGCATTTCCGGTACTCTCTTTATTATTCAGCATCTGCAGCTCACTCGGATAGATAAGCGGTCTTACCTGGGTCTGCGATGATATATTCATCTCACCAGCCTTGGAGCCTACATTCGATGATGTTGAATTAGTACGTACTGTCATATTACCACAGAGTTTTGAGAACTCTTCACAGGTTCCTATATCATTTGAACCAATGAACATTTTCATACCACAGTTTGATTTAACTATATCTGCTACCTTCTCACCATATACATTGTTAAGCTGTGAGTATGACTGAACTACCATGTTGAACCATATCTTTCTGGAACGTCCAACTGTGATCATCTTATCAAACTTCTCTATCTTAGGCATATTACCAAACTCATCAAGGATAAAATATACGTTTCTAGGAAGAGACAGATCTTCTCTTGCCGATGCAACCTTGATAAGTGCTTTATACATACATAGAATAAATACTGCCGCAAGACCATGACGTGTATCCTTTTCATCAGGTATCTTCATAAATAATGCTGTCGGCTGGTCAGCAAACTTCTCAGCCTGAACATCTGTCGCTGATGTAAGACCACAAAGTCCACGGTCATTGAACATATTAAGTTTATCAAATGTAATCGACATATAAGAGGAAAGTGTAGTGTCTGCGGCAGAAAGAACCTGACGCGATAATGTATAAGCCTGTGACAGCTTACTTCTTCCCTCAAAATACTCTTTGAGAGCACGGAACTCATCTTCAGAATTTGTAAGAGCTTTACTTATATTGAAGAAGTTGAACTTATCCTTAGTCATATTAAGTCGTTCATCTTCTGAATCCTCCAGCATGGCAAGACAGGTTGCCATTATGATAGAACGGGCTCCCTTCTCCCATACCGGATCCTTTTCATTTTCTATCGGACATATAACAGAAATAAGGTCATTCAGATCCTCGTACATTTCATCGAAGAATTTCTGTCTGGTAACAGATACATCATCCTGACAATGTGTAAGGTCTGAATAAGCTTTTCCCTGCCACTCAACCCACGGCTTTCCACCTTCAGCTTCTCCATCCATTTTCTTAAGATCCGGATAATCTGACATGGAATCCTTATGGAACTTAATTCCTTTACCAGCATTTATATATTCCTGATACATATCCCAGATACCTTCAAGAGGATTCCATCTGGAGGATGAATAAGTATCACGAAGATCAAGTAGAAGAACCTTATAACCTCTTGAAACAAGGAACTTTGAATGAAGATCAAAAAGCTCTCCTTTAGGATCTGTCATGATCATAGAACTTCCTGCTGCAGTTGCACCCAGAAGCTGTATCATAGGATTAATAAATGTAGTAGTTTTACCGGAACCGGTAGCACCAATAATAAGCGAATGTGCTCCCGGAAGAAAATTGACCTGAAGTACATTTTTCTTATCAAGAACTGCTCTTACAGGAATACCATCTTTTTTTACTGAACTAAGTTCGCTGTAAACATGTTCCGGAAAGTATTTATCTCTTTCTTTTTCAGTTAGAAAACGGCTGTTTTCAAGTGAACCGGTAACTACATCCGGCTTGCCTTTCTTACTTCCAAGAAATGTCCCGCTTCTCTCCATAAGCAGCGAATCAAGATTGCTTCCTGAGAGTACCCATATAAGAAATATGAAGAAAGCACCAACAGCACCTAACGCCCATGTCTTCCACTGCAGAAACAGTGTCAGATCTAACTTATACCCTTTTCCATTCAGAGTATCTGTTATCATAGCCCCTACAGAGCGCATAAGGAAGCCTGCCAAAGCAGAAACAAGCAGCAATATTAAAATATTAAGTAATACTTTATTTCTTGTTTTCATGTGTATACCTCTCTTAAGGTTACATAATTCCTTAAAACTCTATTATAGGTTTTTCAGTCCAACAAATGTCCAACAAATCATTTATTTTTTAAAGTAAAAACGTGACAGAGAGTTTAAGGCTCTGCTGTCACATTTTATGGCATCCCAATTCCGGATGATATTTTTACTGAGTTGTTACTTCTGTAGTAACTGCTGCTCCACCATTAGCTCCAGATGTAGCTGACTGATACCAGTCTGTCATAGGCTTGATTGAAAGCTTAAGTGCTGCCATAAGTACGAAGATAAGGAAGAATCCGATTATAGCTGTCTTAAGTGCCTGTTTTCTCTTTTCCTTCTCCTGTGGCTCTTCAGCTGTTGCAAACTTTACACCCAGGAATATACAGAAGATTGTTCCTCCTGCTCCTACTATAGCAAGTAAAGGTGTTACTAAAGAATTGATAAGTCCTACTATCGGGTTTGTAACTCCCGAGAAGTCCGCTCCTACTTCACCGGCTGCGAATGCTCCGGTACCGTAAGCTACTGCACCGATCAGAGCAACTATAGCTGTTGCCATTATCTTAGCTGCCATTACAGCCTTTGGGTTTGAAGCTAATCCCTTTACCATTGTCATCATCTTATTTTTCATTCTTCCATCCTCCTTGGATTTTTTTCGATTTTTTGCCATTCGGCTTATTTCTTATTTTTTATGAGTCAACTATATCATCTGACGCGCAACAAAAGTGCAACACTAAAAAAGATTTTTTGTAGCTATTCTGAAGATTCTCTGGCTCTGTATTCAGGAATTTTAATAACAGCCTCAGAACCTTCTTCAGATTTGTTAAGAACAAACTCTCCATCACATAATATCTTTAGTCGGGTTATAACATTATTCATTCCCACACTTTTATGTTTTTTCTGGGTAGGAATACTGGATTTTCTACCATGTCCATCATCCGTAACCCGTATTATGATATAGCCTCCCTCTTCTCTTGTTTCAAGACGAATGGCATTTCCATCCTCACTCATACCTATTCCATAATATATCGCATTTTCTACAAGTGGCTGAACAGTGAGCGCCGGTATATTAAAATCCGTAACCTGGAAATCTTTTACTATATCAAATTTTCTTGAAGGAAGTATCTTAGATAATTCTACATAAGCATCTACATGCTCCATTTCAATAAGAAAAGGTATCATTTTCTCATTTGTAAGAGCCTCCAGATTCTTTCTTAGATATGCAGAGAAACTGAAGATTGAAGACTTTACTGAACCGGGATCCTCATCGCATAGAAGTGCTATCTGCTGAAGTGCATTATATATAAAATGCGGATGTATCTGTTCCATTAGCAGTGCCACTTTATTTTCTGATAATTCTATCTGATTCTTCATCAGTTCTCTTTCCATATCATACTGATATCCAAAGAAAACTATAAGCTGAAGCATTACTATTCCAAATCCCATCATCATTATCTTGTTGTTGGCAAATCCTACCAGACATGTAGTAACCGGAAAAATACTTCCCAGAAAAAAACTAAGACTGGATTTTAGATCTTTTGATGATATAAACAGCATTACTATTACTACAAGATACTGAATAAGAAGGCCGTAGTTGCCACGTGTAGTAAATATTGCCGTAATTATTGATAGAATTTCTGCCAGACTCTGAAGCGACATCCAGAAGAAACCATCCCATTCCTGCCCTTCAGAATCTCTTTCTGTTTCTATAAAATATAATGAGAAAACTGGTGCCACAAGAGAATACATTGCATAGGCATACTTCTGATAATCTCCAATCTGCAGCATAAGTCCGCCCAGGGTAAATGCAACACTTGCCAGGAAATATCTCATTCTCTTGTAATGAGTTTTCATATTATAGGCCACAACAAAAACAACACCTGCCAGAAGTATAGAAACAAGTACACATGTTTTATTAGTCATTTCTATAAGAAATGCAGAAGAATACATACTATTCACGTTTCTACCTCCCGCTATTATATATGTGGATATACAAATCATAACAAAATCGCTTGATTTTCTGATACAGCATATATATTACCACGGCATTATATATGTAGATAACTCCGGCAACCACAGTAAAAAGAACAAGAGAATGTCCACCCTTCATAGTTTCTGAAGCCATCCCACTAAGTAACATTTGAAGAACAAAAGCAAAAATACATAATATGGTAAAAATCTTATATTTTTTTATATACGCATTTTTACTGATACCTTTATAAAATAACACGATTCCATTAATCATAAAAAGAATCATAAAAACAATACAAAGGGATGGAATTATTTCTGTTATCACAACCAGACTCAGCTTTATAATGTTATTATTAATGTATCGAACAGCCCATCTTGTAACAAAATTAATGGCTTCTGCCAGCACAAAAACCACAGACATTGTACATGAATAATAAAACCACTTTGATATGCCTGATATCTCATAAAGAAAAGACATAGTAAGAACGATAGCAACAAACATAATAAAATAACAAATCATGTATACATTACTATCCATCTGATATATAGATGAATCTGATACTTTACCAGAATTGATTATTCTTATCAGAAGGCTTGCCATACTAAGCATTATAGCCACAAACATTGTAAACACAGAATATGGAAGAGCCCTTAATACTATAAGATCCACATTTTCCTTCATACTATTTCCTCGTGTTTAAGCATCCCCATTACGGTTTCATTATAAGCTCACCCAAGGTCATTTCCGACCATGAATACTGAGTCATATATTCACCCATAAATGAATTGATTGCCACACTATCTCCCTTGAGATAATTATAATAATCACAGTCTACCAGCGTAGAATCAATACCACACGCGTCCCAGCCCTTTACCAGTATCTTCTCGGCTCCCACGCTTGCAAGAGCATCTCTGAGTCCTGCTATAAAAACTCTAATCTGCTTCTTTAGTCCTCTATCCTCTTCTCTGTCCTCGAAAAGAACTCCACATAACTCTCCTATACTGCATAGAGCACCTCTTCTATCGATAAGATATGCAAGAATCTCCTTACTTCTGCTTCTTTTGAATTTGAGCGGATTACCATTCTTATCAAATACTTCAAAATTGCCAAAGCATTGTATTCTTATCAGACCACTTCTTTTTATCTCAACAGGATTCCTAAGATTTCCCAGCTCCCTCTCCAAAGCTTCTTTCGTTATAGGCTTTAAAACAAAGCCGCTTGCATGAAGCTGAAATGACTGATATGCAAATTTTTCGTGACCGGTAACAAAGACTATATTAGTCATTGGAGACAGCTTCTTTATCTCCATAGCCATTTCGAGTCCCGACATAATCGGCATTTCTATATCAAGCCATGCCACATCAGGCTTATTATCCTTTACGTAATCCAACGCCTTATATATATCCGAATATCCGGTATGTGTACCACCCGGATCTATTTCTGTCATAATATTTATGATCTCTTCAGATACCTTCGGCTGATCATCTACTGAAATTGTAACCACGTTAACCCCTCCTTACTCTTATAGGCAATATGACATACGGTCATCCCGAAAAACTCGCCCATGCATACGGTGTCATATAAACACCATGGTAATTTTCAATTGCTTCCTTATCACCTTTCAGATATTTATACATATCACAATCAATCATTTCAGTACGAATACACATCGTCCCACTTTGCATTTCAAGCACTTCACCGATATTATACTCTGCAAGTGTAGCTTTAAGGCTTCTTATCACTACATCCAACTGTTTTTGCATAGATCTGTCATATACTCCGTCTCCCCACAGAATCGAAAAAGCATTTGCCCTGTTTACCGCCCTTCCCTGTCTGTCTACAAGATATGCCAGTAATTCCTTTGATTTTGATCTTGCAAACGATACCTTTTTCCCGTCTACCTGAATATCAAAAGTTCCAAAGGTTTTAACTAATATATGTTTTTCTTTCTCAACCATAACACCCGACAGCGCATACTCTACTTCTTTAGTAAGCGAATCCTGTTTTACCGGTTTTAAGAGATAGCCATCGGCATGAACTCCAAATGCATCTAGCGCGTACTTCTCATAAGCGCTAACAAAAACAACCCTGATATCAGGTTTTACTTCTCTTATCTTTGAAACAAGAGTAATTCCATTGATATCAGGCATATTTATATCAAGAATTATAATGTCTACAGGATTATCTTTGCACCACCCATATGCATCTCTGGACTTTGTAAAACACTTTATATCAGATAGTATGGGTATATTTTTACAAAGCATTTCAAGATAATCCAGACCTGCTTTTTCATCATCAACTAAAACAGCCTTCATTATATCCCTCATTAAATAAAAAATAATAAGAAATTATAATGAAGACTGTCCAACAAATGTCCAACAATTGTCCAACAAATAACCATTATATATTAACCCAGTTAATTAGATAGCTCTATGCTAGATGTTATAAATCCCTCGGTAGTGCCCGCCCAGGAGTATTGATTCATATATTCACCACGATAACTGTTTATCACATCTATATCACCTTTCAGAAACCTGTACAGATCACACTCCATCTTCTCGGGAATTACCCGCATAAGCCCCTTATCTATATCCAGTATCTCTCCTATCTTGTAACTCTTAAGCGTCTCTCTCAGGCTTCTCACTATAACATCCACATGCTTCTGACTGCTTCTGTCGTATATCTTTTCTTCCCAAAGAATAGAAAATGCTGTCGCTCTGGATACGCCTTTTCCCTGTCTGTCTATAAGATACGCCAGCAGTTCCTTTGATTTTGCTCTCTTAAAGGTGACAACCCTCCCGTCAACAAATATATCAAAATCTCCAAATGTTCTGACCTCTATATGAGCTACAGCTCTTTCTTTAACTCTTTTGCGGGAAACAGCAAACTCCACTTCTTTCTCGAGTTTACCTCTGTTGATCGGCTTCATAAGATAACCCGAGGCATGAACTCCAAACGCCTCATATGCATAATCCGAATAACCGGTCAAAAAAATAATCGCTGCATCAGGGCAGATACTTTTTATCTCCATCGCCAGTCGTATACCGTTCATCTTCGGCATATCTATATCAAGAAGCGCCATATCTACAGGATTATGTCTAACAAACCCTAGCGCCTCTTCAACATCCGAAAAACCCTGCACTTCATCCAGCTGGGGCAGATCACGGCACAAGGTTACTATCATATTTAATATCAGTTTTTCATCATCTACACATATTGTTCTCATACGTCAAATGGTATATGTATTGTCACGCAAGTTCCCTCATTAGGTGTACTTTTCACTTCAAGAGTACCATCACAGAGACTTTCTATTCGTTCCGTTACATTTTTTATTCCTATATGTTCACCGCTCTGGGCCTGCAATACTTTAGTATCAAAGCCCACACCGTTATCCTCTACTATTATCTCATAAAATTTCTCTTTTCTGTGAGCGCTGACCTTTACTACACCATGCTCTTTAGAACGAACACCATGTCGTATGGCATTTTCCACCAATGGCTGTATAGTAAGTGCCGGCAGATCCAGACCGGAAAGATTTGTCTCATCTACATCATACTCTATATCTATAGAAGGAAATCTGATCTGTTCTATAGACGCATAAACCTTTGTATGCTCTATTTCCTGTTTCAGCGATATCAGGTCAGACTGGTCAAGAGAATCTATATTCTGTCTCAAATATGTTCCAAACCTCTCAGCAGTATCAGCAGCGAGCTTAGGATCTGTAAGACAGAGTGCCTGTATAGTAGACAGCGCATTATACATAAAATGCGGCTGTATCTGCGACTTCATGATTTGTATTCTTTGCTTTGCCTTTGATTCCTCCACACGTTCACGTACAAAACCAAGATGGAGCCATATATAATAAAAGGTATTACAGCTTACTATAGCAGTTGTCAGAAAGACAAGCGGACCATAGTATAAATCCTTCGTATCAAGCACAACTGAAACTATGATAATAAGCACATTCCAAATAGGTACAAGTCCTTCTATACCATAGCCATACTTGATAAGCTCCTTCTTCATCCCCTCACCTGACATGTTTCCAGAGTAGTCACCTGTCCCGGATGAATTATTATCAGCCATTTTCTTCCCTACTGAATCTATATACATATCAGCCGACATCCAATAAAGGTAAAGAAGAAGCACAGCACTCACGATATGACATGTGTAACCTAGAGGTCCACGGTGGAATTCATTTGAAGGTTTTATAGTAAAGCATATATCGCTGAAAATGGCCGTCATATGCACAAGCACATTCAGAATTACAAGTCCCCATCCCCATTTAATACTTTGTTTCTTCTTTATAAGACTTATCCACAACATAATAATAATTGGTCTTACAGAATATCCAACTATACTTGTTATGATACGCTGCATAATCTTTGAATCATCCAGTCCAAAGAAGTAATCAAGATAATTCTGAACAACTAATACGAATATCAGCAGACA
>AUXO013707540.1_pt1 | contig 13009 bp, 14 predicted proteins | sample 768731 | NCBI WGS metagenome assembly AUXO01 (sample SAMN02715735, study PRJNA202380) | gut metagenome | biome: sheep rumen | host: Ovis aries | place: New Zealand: Palmerston North
CTTCTCGCCAAACGGAGATGTTGACATGATGAACGGCAATGTCTATGAAACCGACATAATCGAGTTGCTGAGTAATTACAAAGGTACTTTTATGTAATGACATAGCGCAAAAATACTTACAATTCTTGATATGTGAATATTTATGTGATAATATTCATCGTGAATATTGACACAAAATTATTCACAACGATTGATAAGACAGCAATCTGGCATCAGCTGTCAAAGAAAGGATTGTTAATTATGGCTGGCGGTTTTACTGAGAAAGAGCGTGTGGAGATCAGGCAAAGACTCCTGGATACAGGCTATAAACTAAGTACAGAGACCGGAATTAAGAGAATGACCATAGCAGCGGTAGCGGAAAAATCCGGAGTGTCAGTCGGTACATTTTACAACTTCTTCGGATCAAAGGAAGAATTTGTAGTTGCGATGATCAGAGATACCGAAGTGAAATATGAAAAGGAAATGGCATCACATTTCTCCAAGGAAGGTACTATTGCTCTTAGAAAATTCCTGGAGGTATTACGCGGGAACTTCAAACCGGAAACGAATTTTCTTCTGCGACTGAAGCTGGATGACTGGGTATGGCTTAAGTCTCATATCTCAGACAGTGCATACCTGAATACAGATAATGATCTTAAGAAATATGAATACATGTTTACAAAGATTAAAGGAATAAGAAAGGATGCCGATCCGGGAGTAGTCGTTAATTTCATAAAATCAATATATGCCCTGTATCAGAACAGGGATACATTATTCGAGGAATCGCTTCAGACAAATGTAGATCTGATCTTTGATGCGATTCACAGATATTTAAAGGAGGGATAAAAATGATGATTATACCTATGATCATATTTGAGGGTATTGTATTAAGTTTTATAGTTCTCGTTGGCTGTGTGGTTGGAATAGCCAATGGACCTGTAGGTCTAGTTTGCTTATATGAGAGAGAGGTTTGGGACAGATGTATAGAAAATGGTCTGACCACTGAAGCAAAGATTAAGAGGAGTGCCAATATCTTCAGACTTGTCAGTATTCCGTTAATGCTCATCGTTGTCCTGCTCTCTGTCTATGGAATAAATGGTGCAAGAACTTTTTGGGAAGGGTTTGTCCAGATGACGATAGTTCTTGTAATCGAGGGATTATTTGACCGTTTGTTCATCGATTGGTATTGGGTAGGAAAGACCAAGGCATGGAGAATAGATGGAACAGATGACCTGAGACCATATATATATGGAAAAGCTCTTATGATCAAATGGGCTACTACCCTTATCGGTTATCCTGTAATTGCGGCTATATTGGCTTGGATTATGTCATTCATAATGAAATAATAAATATAGTGATTTAAGAGGGGTTAGGAGATGAAGATCGCAATCTTAGGTTTGGGCGTCATAGGGACGACATATGCATATGCTTTACAGAAGGCAGGCTGTGATACCTATCACATTGTAAGACCGGGCAAAGAGATCCCGTCAGAGATCCAGGTAGATCTTCTTGATGGAAGGTACAACCCGAAGGGTGAAGAAAAGGATGGCACCTATAAAGTTAAGACCGCCTCTGACAATGAGTCTTTCGACTTTATCCTGATAAGTGTAGCAAGCGGCAAGCTTGAAGAAGCCATGGAGACTTTACGTGCGAGAGATCTTAAAGGAACGGTGATTCTCTTCTGTAATTTCTGGAACGAGCGTAAAGAAGTCGAGGAGATAGTAGGAGACTACGAATACATTACGGCTTTCCCGACAGCAGGCGGCAATATGCAAAAGGACGGAAGGCTTAATTGTGTTCTTTTTGACCATATCATGCTTGAGGACCGTGACAAAGCAAAGATCCATAATTACGATGATCTTATATCGCTCCTTGATTCGGCTGACATCAAGCAGGAGATACCCTATGACATGTTCGAATGGATATGGGTTCATATGGCAATAAACGCCGGTGTTACTTCAACTGCTGCCCGTGAAGGAAAGATCGATGATCCGAACCGCCTGGCAAGAGAACTTATGGCTGATTCAAAAGCTTTGACCATGGCAGTTAAGTGTATAAGGGAGACTTTGAAGACTGTCAGCGCCCGAGGCGTAGATCTGAAGAGATACAATAATGAGATATTCCCCTATAAGATACCCTCGGGGATTGCCGGAATAGCGATGAAAAGGCTTTTTGCAGGTAACGAGCTTACTTCAAGGATCATGACGTTACATAATGACGTGAAAGACATTATGTACGGCTGCCGCTGCGTGTATGACGAAGGCAAAAAACACGGTCTTTTCCTTCCTTTGTTCTACGGAAATATGGACAGGGTGTTCTCGCGATTATAAAAGGACAATCCTGCATTGTATGAACGAAGTTAACAGGACATTATTCATTCCGCTTTACGGAAAGGCCATGGTAAGCAAGAAGAATATTATTCTTAGCGATCCTTTTGCTGAGAAGATATGGGAGAAGGAAGCTTTCCAAGTAAAAGGAAAGTCAGGTTCCAAATGGCTTGCATATAACATGGCTATGAGAGCCAGGATATTTGATGAGTGGACTGATTCTATGGTAGAGCAAGACCCCGGTGCTTTGGTACTTCACATAGGATGCGGTCTCGACAGCAGATGTCAGCGGATAAAGAATCATCCCAAGCTCTGGCTTGATTGTGACTTCCCTGATGTTATAGCGATGCGCAGGAATTATTACGAAGAGACAGCCATATATCAAATGCGGGAATTGAACGCATCCGATCCCGAGCAGGTCAAAGCTTTGCCGGACAGTGATAATGTGATCGTCGTCCTGGAAGGCATAAGCATGTATCTTACTAACGACCAGCTCAGGGCCTTTATGGCGGCGATAGAAGATAAGTACAAGTCTGTTCATATCCTGATGGACATATACACCGGGTTCGGCGCGAAAGCATCCAAGTACAAAAACCCCATAAACGATGTGGGAGTAACAACAGTCTATGGCATTGACGATATCGATGGCTTGCTTGAAGGATTGCAGACCGGGTTCAAAGCAGAGCATACTATGACCCCTGCCAGTCTGGTAAATGAACTGCAGGGATTTGATAAAAGCTTCTTCAAGCTGATGTTTACAGGCAAAATGTACAATAGGATCTACAGATTAGTCGAACTGGAAAGACTTGATCCCGGCAGCTGATCTGCGGGATGCTTCTGTTTATTGCGGTTCCCATGAGCCCTGCTGGCGGATTCCTGTCTCCCTGGCAGTCTCAGTAAGAAGGTCTATCTCTTCTTGGGTAAGATCTGTCTTAAGAGCATTGGAGAGCATCTCGGCATAAGAAGGCTTTGTAAGGCCCACAATTGGAACAGCTCCTTTGGCAATAACCCAGAGGACCGGGATCTGAGACTTGTCGATACCATGTTTTGCTGCCATATCCTTCATTAATTCCAGGAGACCTTCTATCTTCTTGAACTTGCTCTTGGGGAACATGAGGTTTCTCATGGAGAATGTAGGGAAGTGGTTTTTGGAATCGTACCTGCCTGCAAGCGCTCCCTGCTCAAGGACCATATAGGCATAGTAGGTGATGCCTCTGGAATTACAGTATTCTATCAGTTCCTGCTGATCGCATCTCAGGAGACTGAAGTGATTCTGGACTGCGCCCAGCTTTAAGCCGTTTTGAGCGAGGAGCTCCTCAGCTTCTTTAATATCTTTGATGGAGACATTGGATATTCCGATGGATCTTATCCTGCCGTCCTTCATAAGAGGCACTGCCTCTTTAAGGTTGTCTGACAGGTTATTGGGTTTATGTATCCAGAACAGATCTGCAGCTTCGAGTCCCAGCCTGGTCATGCTCTCATTAAAGGACTTCTCAAGATCTCCGCTCTTGAATCTCTTGTTCGGGAAATACTTGGTAGAGAGGAATATGCCGTCGCTCTCCCTGATAAAGCTGCCAAGAAGTTTCTCGCAGGAGCCCATACCGTAAACAGCGGCAGTATCCCATTTAGTAAATCCAAGCTCTACAGCTCTTTCAAAAGTGCTCTTAAGCATCTGTTCGTCGTAATTAGAACCGAATATCATCTGGGAGCCGTTATATCCGGCGCCCCAGGCCCATGTTCCGATCATCACATCCATAGTGTTACCTCCAAATAATCTTAGGTTTTGTCTTTGAACAACCTAATAATGCCTGCTTTATGCAGATATTGCATTGACCTATGTCAATTTACATAAGATCAAATAATCATTCGGCATCCTCAAGATATACAATACATTTGCCGGTATCTTCAGGCTCTATACCTTTATTCCGTCATTCAAGCACTTTCTCATTGGCATGGGCATACAGGATATGCTTGGGATGATGTTTCATAAGAGTATCCCAGTCTCTTCTTAGCATCTTGTTATCCTCATACGCTTTAAGGTATTCCAGAGGTTCCAGGTCTCCTACTATGGCTGTGCCATCATCCAGCAGAATGGAGATGCTGTCCCCGCTGTGGCTGGGCGTGGGTATGATCTCTCCTTTGATTCCCAGCTTCTCCAGGAAACTGCGCGAATCTTCGAAAAGGATCACTTCGGCCCGTGTCTCATCTATGGGCTTATATCCCAGGCGGGGTTCTTTTGCAAATATCCCGTCAGAATAGTGGACACTATCCTTTTGGGATTCCATCAGGATCAGTTTGACACCGCTTTCCATAAGCTCGCTGATAAGTCCCATATGATCGGGATGATAGTGGGTAGCAAGTATATATGTGATATCGGATATCCTTATCCCGAGACCTTTGATAGACTTATAGAAGGCCTTGATGGTTCCCGCATAATCCGTATCGATCAGTATGCTCCCCTTATCCCCACTAAGGAGAAATGTATTTGTATTTCCGTATCTTAGTCTTGTAAGCATCGCATGATGCCCTGCCTGAGTCTTGTCATTCCATCTGATACGACCTGTCTGGGGCAGGCGATATTCATTCTGAGGAAATGATCGCCGGATTGTCCGTATATGGATCCTGCAGTAATAAAAAGACCGGTCTTCTCTCTTATGCTCTTTGCTATCTGTTTGCTGCTGCCGGGCACCCTGCTTACATCTATCCATAGCAGATAGGTTGCTTCGCCCTGTACGACATGGACACCGGGGATCTCTCTTGCCACATAATCTGATACAAGCTGCCTGTTCTGCGCAATATATGAGCATAGGGCGTCAAGCCATTCTCCGCCCTTGTCAAAAGCTGCTACTGCAGCTACAACAGCAAAAGTGTTCGGTTCTGCAACCTCATCGGTATTAAGAGCTCTCCACATCTTATGACGGAGCACAGGATCAGGAACTGATACAGCGGCCGTCTTGATGCCTGCAATATTGAAGCACTTGGTAGGGGAGATGCAGGTGATGCTCACCTTACGGCAATTCTCTGATACAGATGCAAAGGGAATATAGCTCTTGCCCGGGATCGTAATATCACAGTGGATCTCATCAGAGATGACTGTGACATGATGCTTATATGCCAGATCCCCGATACGGGAAAGCTCTTCTCTGCTCCAGATCCTCCCCGTGGGATTATGGGGATTGCAAAGGATCATGAGGGTTGTCTGGGGATCAGACAGTTTCTTCTCCAGGTCTTCGAAATCTATGAAATAGGTGTGGTCTTCTGCATACCTGAGAGGATTCTCGAGTACGCGGCACCCGTTATTAAGGATGCAGTTAAAGAATACATTATATACAGGTGTCTGGATGACCACGTTCTCGTTTGGTGTGGTAAGCTTCCTTACAGCAGATGAGATAGCGGGGATCACGCCCGTGCAGAATATAAGCCATTCCTTATCCATCTCAAAGCCGTGCCTTTGCTTCCACCATTGGATATAAGCCCTATACCAGTCGTCCGGTATTCCGGAATAACCGAAGATACCGTGCTCAAGGCGTTCTCTCATTGCGTCAATGATAGAAGGAGCGGTAACAAAATCCATATCTGCGACCCACATAGGAAGTTCACCGTCTTTGACATCCCATTTGATCGAGTCTGTCCCCCGGCGGTCTACCGGTGTATCGAAATCGTATTTCACGGCATATCTCCCTTCCATTCAGGTCTTGAAGATACCTTGTCTATTGCATCGCAGATTATCTTGGTCTTGCTGGGGTAGGCTATGTCTTTCTCGACTATGAGCTCCCTGATGGCAGGGGCCTTGATAGTGCCTTCTTTTGGATTGAATACACTGCCGACCGTACTTGTGATACTGGCATCCACGCTGGAATATTCAAAGGCGAGTGTAGTGTCTATCAGTTTGCAGTCCTTCATTACAAGATTGTCTATATAGCATAGTCCCTGCAGGCTCTCGATGGTGCAGCCGATCAATGTAAGATTTCTGGAGTTCCAGCCCAGGTATTCTCCTGAGATAAAGGAGTCGTAGACGGTGATGTTCTCACTGTTCCAGAAAGCGTCCTTGGACAGCAGGCGGGAATTGCGGATAACTGCATTTTTAACCCCGTCGAAAGAGTAGTTGCCATCAAGCTTAAGGTTATCAGCTTCGATATTCGTGCAATTCATGGCAAAGTAATCGCCCCTGGCAGTTATATTCGAAAGCTTGATGTCTTCGCAGTTCCAAAGCGTTTCCTCTGCATTTGTAAATACGATATCTGAGAGTGTCAGATCGTGGCATCTTCTGAAATTCTTCGGTGCCTGGATAAAAGAATCTGCTGCCTCAAAATGTTCGGTATACCATACTCCGGCTCTCGCCATCTCAAACCAGGTGCAATCCCTGACCTTGACGTTGTTGCAGTACCAAAGAGGATACTTCCAGCGAAACATTGTGCCATCGAGCTCGATATTTCTGCTTTCTTTAAGAGGTGATTCTCCATTCTCAAAAACACAGTCTGATATCTTAAGATCACAGCTTGCAAAGAGCGAACGCTCCCCACTTAAGATCTGTTCTCTGATCTCTTCCATGTATAAGATCCTCCGTTTCTAACCTTTATATTTTACGACAAACAAATGGTATAATCACGGGTACACTGAATATTAACGGGGGATAAATATGAAACGGAAGATCTGTAGTTGTTTAATTGCTTTTATTATGTTGACGTCCTGCATCTTTGCATCCGGCTGTGGCAGACGCAATGCTGAACCTGAACAGGTCGTAACGCTTAAGACTGATTCCTGGATCATGGATAACTATATGCAGGGCATAGAGGAATATGACAATGTCGTTTACGAGCAGGTCTATTTTGATCATGGAGAGCGTTCCATAGGCCCCACAGAATCCAGATTCAGAGGAGTTGTATATCTTACAGAAGATGAAGCTCTGAGCCTTACGGAGTCATATGAATGGGAAGAGGTTCAGACCACTGAGTTTGAATTTGAGCAGATCACAAGTGATGATCTGGGCGAAGGACCCTGGTATTCATCAACAGAGTTTAACAAAGATAACTTTAATGCTGTAATCGTTAATTATGTGGTTTTTGACGGCGAGAGGATCGTATTTGACATAAGCCAGATATAACAGATCAGGATCTGCGGCGCCTGTCTATGCCGGCTCTGCGGTAATAATCAGATTTATCCTGGTACATCTTCTTATCTGATCTGATGACAGCAGCATTAAGATCCGTCTTATCGTCTATGAGTGAATATCCTGCTGAAACACTATATCCCTTATCTGCAACCTCGGACTTGATCTTATCCAGTCTGTCACGGATAAGGTCTTCTTTGCCGGTAAAGAAGAGCAGGATGAATTCATCACCGCCGGTCCTGTAGGCATAGGTATCATCGCTTGCATTGTCCATGATGCATTTACCTATTGTGCACAGTGCCTGATCGCCTGCTTCGTGACCCTGAGTATCGTTTAATTCCTTAAGTCCGTTCATATCAAGTGAAGCTACAGCCTTGATGCTCCTTGCATAAGAAGCACTGTCGTCATAATAAGCCTGACGGTTTAGCAGGCCGGTGAGACTGTCGCTCCTGTTATCCTTGGAGTATAGGAAGAGATATAAGAACAGGCTGCTTATCATGATGGCTTCATTCAGGTGAACTCCGCCGTAGGTGGCATCAATGGCAGTCGCTCCCAGACAGAATAAGACGCAGAGCAGGACGATAAATATCCCCAAGCCCTTTTTGTCTATAATGTCCTTGACGGTAACCCAGACGATCAGCAAAAGATAGACGATGGGCATTGCAAAGACTACATATCCGCAGGGTCCGCGGTAAAACTCATAATCCTCATTAAAGCCGAAGACGATATCAGTGAAGAATCCGGTGAAGCTGAGGATCAGGCTTACCAGTGCCGGAATCCCGAGGTAGGGTTTCCTGTCCTTGGGAGAGACTACTACCAACAGTAGCCCGAGTGCTGCAAAGGAACGGAATGTATATCCGGTGGCTGTCCAGAATATGCGCCAGAATCTCATGGCAGGATAAAGGGATGCAAAAGTCTCTGCTATATCTTCGATGATAAGAACAAAGCAGCTTACTATCATGATCCAGAAAAAATTCGCCCCGCTGCTTTTAAATGATCTCCTGTTTAACAGATTGACTGTAAACAGTATTATCACTATCAGAGTAACAAAATGTCTCGATAACATAGCAAAAAACATATATTCCACCATTAAAACCTAAGCTGACCGATAAACAGGATAGGCATATTATAACGCATTATGTTAAGTTTTATCCAAAGCTTACTTTCTCCCCAGGAAATGCGGCAGCGCCAATGAGACCAGAAAGGCTATCAGCGAATTGATGACAGTACCTATGAGCAGTGCAGGTACCAGTATATGGAAAAACATACCGGCTGCTACGCAAAGGGCAGACGGGACAATGCCAAAGTACAGGAACAGGATCTGGATCATGACTTTGACAGGTGATGCTCCCTCTACCGGCACAGCAAGAGATATAAGCGTTCCCACCACAGTAGCAAAGAAGCTGATGGACAGTACAAAGACAAACCACAAAAGGACGGTAAGCGGGTTCGTACCCAGCATTATCCCCGCTATGATCATGGGGATGATAAGGTCTATGGCATTAACTGTAAGGCAGCCCAGGATAGACCAGATTATCTTTTCAAAACCCTTGGCAGGGATCAGGAGGAAGAACTCTCTTGAGGTATCTTCTCTTATAGGATCTCCCAGTGTCCTGTAGAAAGCTATGATGCCCATGGCAGCTGCAGGCAGCAGGAACAGATCCATGCCTTCGGGCCCGTATCTTTTGGCTCCGAAGGATGCAAGGAATGCTACAAGCAGGTATACGATCATGGTATTGGAGAAGATCTTAAATTTAGCAAATCTGAATCTGTTAAATACAGCCTTGTAAAAGAATACATTGGCTCCATTACCGTAATGGAAGCCGTCGCGGTCTATAGATCCCGCACGGTCCTTGTCACGTCTTACGGTAGCACCGGAAGAGGCTTGCCGGGCGCTCTCAAGCTGCTCTGCCTTGAGTTCAGCTGCAAACATAGCATCCTCGTAGAAATCAGCCTTCATCTTCCAGATAAAGAAGACTATGAGGATTATGGATACCATAAACAGCCCCAGGTATATTCCTGACATTGCAAGGTTTCCTGTTATGGCGTAATAGCTGATACCTCTCAGCCATCCCCAGAAGGGTACCCAGTGAGTGGAAGGGTTTGCAAAATAACCCTTGAGGGCAGGAACCAGTTCCAGCTTGCCCAAGGCTGCATAGGCTATAAAACCTGCGCCGATCAGACCGTAGAACCCGATAAGGAATTTATGGAACTTGTCCGTGGGATTCTGGAATTTGGATGCGATCGTATAGAACGTTACCTGAATAAGAGTGCTGAACATGAGTATGAGCATGTAGACTACTACGCATGAAAGAGCTCCCCAGAAACCAAGCTTGGCATTTACCATAAGGTTAGGTATCTGGAATAACATGAACAGCGATATCAGGAATGAAGATCCCAGAGAGCAGGCGAGCCTGAAAAGCATTACCGATTGTGGTTTAAGAGGCGATGCAAACATCATGGGCACATCTGCAGGCTGAAAGATCTTGCCGGAATTCTGGGCGCCTGCAACATTGGTAGCCAGGATAAGGAAGAATACAGCAGATATGCAGAAATCAACGATGGTCGCAGAATCGAGATCGTATCTTTCCATAAACCCCTTTACATCAGCAGACAGGGACATTGAATATCTTTCGCCGTCTTCTGAAGGTGACTCTTCTTCAGATACCTCTGTGGTTTCAACCTGTTCCTGACTCTTTCTTACAGTAGATGCTATAGACCCTGCGATCCCGCCGAGAAGACCTGCAGCCAGCATGATGACAATGAATATGGCAACCCATGTCTTAAGGAGCTTCTTAAGCGTGTTAAGGACCGTATGGGTCACATAATATGCAAAAAGTCTCATTTATCTTCTCCCGCCATATCTCCGGCATCTATGACCTGATCCTTCTCGATCCCTTCGGTCACTTCAAAGAAGATGTCTTCAAGAGTCTTGCCGCTGCCTTCGATCTCGCTGCGCTGGACATTTGCCTTGATCTTACCGCCCTGCATGATTATGGTACGGTCCCAGAGCATATCCACACTGTCGATAATGTGAGTACTGATAAAAAGAGTCTTACCCCTTTGTCTTAGCTCCTCGATATAGTTCTTGAGTTCCTTGATAGCATGAGGATCGAGGCCCAGCATAGGTTCATCCAGTAAGATGATGTCAGGATCGGGCAGAAGGCCCAGACAGAGGTTCAGTTTCTGCTGCATACCCTTGGAAAGCTCGTCACCGAACTTCTTGCGCTTGTCGTCTAATTCAAATCTCTTAAGGAGCATATCGATACGCTCCTTATAGTCTGTGAGCTTATATGCTCTTGCGATAAATTCCATATGCTCTATTACGGTAAGATTCGGATAGAGCGAGGGAAGCTCCGGGATATAACCCAATTGTCTGCGAGCTTCGCTGGTTTTGTTGTTGATCCCGTTGACCGTAATGGTGCCCTGGAATTTAAGGAAACCGATGATCGATTTGATGATGGTGCTCTTGCCTGCGCCGTTTGGCCCCAAAAGGACTGTAAGAGATCCCGGATCTAATGTAAATGAGACATCATCGCATGCAAGATTCTTGCCGTAACGCTTGGTTACGTTCTTAACTTCTAACATATATCTTTACCCCCATATCCACATTCTGTGGCAAATTTCGCTAATTATTTTGCCATTTACGGAGGTTATAATCAACCGTTACGTTTTTGTTCTGTAATAATTTAAGCAGAGCTTCCAGGCCCTTCTTCCGTGTTTCCGTAAGAAGGATCTTTCTGTTATTGCAGGTCCTGATGTAGTGGTCGCTGAAACAAGAATCCCACGACTTTGGTCGTGTGGAGTGTCAACTTTCGAATACAACAAGTCCGCACTCTGTGGGATGATCCATCAGGACTATTGTCTTGCCTTTTGTCCTGTACTTAAGGAGCATTGCCGAGATCAGGATGTCTCCTGATCCACCGAGACACTGGATCAGCGCAGCTATCATGACCTCAGGACTTGCGATAATGATCCCTACGATGCCAAGGATTATTCCAAGTACAGTCATGGGCATCATGGATCCGAACAGATACATCCCTTTGGACAGGGGCGATGCACAGTAGCAATAGGGTGTAAGATTGCTGGCTATAAATCCGAATTCTATATCCTTCAGGTGGTTCTTGGCACTTATGGACCAGGACAAGCCGTGGATACATTCGTGTACTACTGCAAGTGGAATGCAGGATAGACCTGCGAGTATGAGTCCCCATCCATTGCCGTCCAACAGGGAGTTGACGGGAGCTTTGCCGTGAATTACAAAAAATACGATTACAAGGGCAGCCATAAAAGGCAATGTCAGAAGAGGTCCTACTACATTTGCCTTGAGTATGGAGATGATAAGATCTTTGCGGACATATCCCTGATCTGTAAGAGAAGCTGAAATTGCTTCAAATCTCTCCAGCCTTTTGGCTTCCTTGTCTGTAAGCTTACGTTCTTTTTTATCGTTATCCATTATGTTTCTCCGGTCTGAAATCTATTCTGTACTATAATATCACTATGAGATTTGCAAATGTATTGACAGAGAAGATCCCCATCATGCTGGCGGATTTCCTTACAGGCGGTTTTACCGGCTGGGTCTATGAGACTGTTATAACATCCATAGCTTTCGGCAGATTTGAAGACAGGGGAGTGCTTCCTGTTCCTATCCTTCCCATATACGGCTTCTTTGCGCTTATACTCTCTTTCCTTGTTAAGAGGGAGACCAACATTGCCCTTTTGTTTATACTCTCCTCTGCGGGAGCTACCATATTTGAGCTTATGGGCGCATATCTTACAGAAAGCCTTATGGGGGAGAGGCTGTGGGATTATGGCGACTGGCCTCTCAATTTCTTTGATGGCAGGATCTCGGTCTTCTCCAGTCTTATCTTCGGAGGGATGTGCTGTTTTTTTGTTAAACTCCTCCATCCCCTGATCCTAAAAATACAGGGAAGAACTCCAAAAGCCTTCCCTGCAGTAGTTTATGTAATTACAGCTGTCCTTGCAGCGATCTGTATTATCAGAGCTGCGGCGTAGCGTTATCCTGTGTTCTCGAACTCTTATTAACATGGATGAACATGTTGTGGAGCAGGTTTACGCTGGTAAGGATAACTTCACCCTGATTTAGCTTACGCACATGCTTTATCGCATAATCGTCAAGGTGTGTCTCAACTGCCTTGATCTCGTCGTTGAGCATGAGTCTGTGGATCAGGAGAGTACCGATCTGACCGAAGAGAACAGGAGATACGTCCTTAGGGTTCTGTGTTGTCAGATAGAGGAAGATACCCTTCTTACGGCCCTCTCTTGCAAGGAGTGTAAGACCGCCATGGAACTCAGCATCAGAATACTGGGACTTGGCATATCTGTGAACCTCGTCGATAAAGAATACGAAGGGGATGATATCATCCTGAGCGATTACGAAGTTACTTACAAGGTCGATTACCATTCCGCCGATACCTTCAGCAGCACCGAGAGATGATGCATCGATATAGAGGCTCCTGTTGGGGAGGTGTACAAACTCTGAGATAACGTCCAGGAGGTTGTACATATCCGGATCATCAGAGAAGAATGAGAGGAATCTCGTATTTGTCATCTGATACTGGATCTTCTGGAT
>AUXO013502901.1_pt1 | contig 13007 bp, 21 predicted proteins | sample 768731 | NCBI WGS metagenome assembly AUXO01 (sample SAMN02715735, study PRJNA202380) | gut metagenome | biome: sheep rumen | host: Ovis aries | place: New Zealand: Palmerston North
ATAGTATATTCTGGAAGGTTTTGTGCAGTATCTGGATTTATATATGCTATTGTTAATGGTAAATACTCTATCTTAGCAAATCTTCGTGGTTCTGGTACACCTGATTATCAAGGTTGTTGGAATGCTATTTGTGGGTACCTTGAAAGATATGAAAGTGCTAAAGAAGGAATTGCAAGAGAAACTTTAGAAGAATGTGGATTCCAAATTGATACAGATGATTTACGAGAAGTATATACAGAAACAAATCCTAAAGAATGTAATAATGGAAACGTAACAATTCGTCATATCGCATTTCTAGGTAAGATTATTCCGCATTATGTAAATAAAGAAGGTGGAGAAGAAAATGAAGTTGAATCTGTAAAGTGGATTCCTATTGACAAAATTGATAATTATAAATGGGCATTTAATCATTATAATACTATTCAAAAATATTCACCTAAGAAATGGAAACGTAAGATAATTGAATTCTATTATAAATGGTTTAATGGATATAATAAAACTTATACTGATGAATTTGATATTATGAAAGAAGATATTGGATATTAATATGGCAACAGGTAAACGATTATTAGAGGAATCAATGCCTCATAATTATAAACAAGGAATGGTTTATCCTACTCATTATTTTGAAAATGATGATAAACCTTATGGAGGATCTCGTAAACGTAATGCTGGAAAAATTCGTAAAGCTGGTCAAACTAAAGTTAGAAAACAACTTAAAAAAGACATGATGGAAGAATTGTATGATTACCAATGCTGAATACATAGTTAATTTAAGATATTGTCATATAAGATGCACTCCAAATAATAGTAAATGTAAAGAATGCCAATATTTGAAAATATTTAAAGATTTATATAAATAATATGGCTGAAATTCTATTTTATATATATTTAATTATTGGAATATTAATAGGTATTTATGATTGGTTTAATTATATAAAACCTATACATGATGATTTATTAGAAACAGATACATTAGAGTCAAATATGTTATTTATGTATTGGATTTGTTTAATATTGTTTTGGCCTATATATGTTATCTGTAAGTTATTTAAAAAATTATTTTAATATAAAATATGATGATATCAAAGTATTCAACAGAAGAAATTTTAAAAGAATTGATTAAGCGAGAACAACGCGATACATCATTTGAATTAATTAAAGAAACACCGACATCTTATACATTTAAATTTTATAAATATGAATAATACAGATAAATTTACTCGATTGACTCTTGAACAAAATGACCGTAAGGTTGTTTGGGAAGTTCCTTATGATGATGTTACTGGAGAAGATATGATGCAAGCTATTAGGACTATTATGATTGGTATGACTTTTCATGAGCATACTATTGAATCAGCAATGGCAGATTATCTTCATGAGCATTCTGATGAGTATGATATAGTATATAAGAGTGAGGATATTCCTAATTATGAAAAAAATATATTACCATAATATATTCATTTTTCATATTTCTTAATATAATTATTTATGATAAAACTTAAGATAAGTAATTGTCTTAAGTTTTTTATTTTTATATATAGATAAATATATATTTTAATATTATGATAGAAAGTATAATATTTTTTATAGCTGGATATCTTTGTGGTAGATATACTGAACAAATTAAAGAATTTTTTAGTAAGATTATTAATAAATTTAAAAAACAAGAAGATAAAATTATTAATGAATAATATATATGAAAACACTTAAGCAAATTAATGAAGCATATGCTGATGAATGGTTAGATTCAGAATCAAAAAGACTTATTATTGAAAAATTAAAAAATGCACTTAAAGAAGAATTAAATGCATGGTATGGATATATAATTGTTAAAGAATTTTTAGTAGGCTCACAAAGACCTGATGTAGTTAAGCTATATGAAGAAACTGCTAAAGATGAATTAGAGGACCATGCATATTGGCTTATGAAACGTATTAATGAACTCGGTGGTACTATTGAAGATATTACTGCAAGTCCGGCGTCATGGTTAACTGCAACACATACATATCGCTCACCAAGATGGGAACATAAGTATACTAAAGAAAGTGGTGTTGAAGGTTCTGATGATATAGTTATTCCTTTAGAAGAAACATTATTTACTAATATTAGTAATGAAAAAGATGCAATTTCAACTTATAGAGAATTAGTAGAAATAGCTTCATTATCAAAAGATTGGACAACACAGAAAAAATGTAAAGAAATACTTGCTGACGAAGAAGAGCATTTACAATTATTACAAGATTTCTTAGATGACTTAGTTGCAGGAAGAAAAGAAATAGATAAGTTTTAATTATATATGAAAGATATTTTAACTTATATTCAAGAAGCTAACTATGATTCACTTGGTTCTGAATTGAATACAGGCGATTATGTTATATATAAGACAACTAAAATAACTGTAATTGGAGAAATTATAGATATAACAGATACTAAATATATTGTTAAACCTGTTGGATGGTATGGTGATGAATCTAAAAAATCATTATTGAAACAACAATATAAAGTTAATTTAGATTCAAAAAATATATTCAAAGCAATTTTAAAAAAGAATGAAATCGCTAAAGACTAGTATATTAGAAAAATTTGAGTTAAATAAGAATACAACATATAATCATAAAGGTTATATGATGTTTGATGAATGGCTTAATTTTTTACATATTAAATATAATTTTTCTGGTGAAAAATTTGAATCATTTAAAAAGACAACATTATTACGACATGGCAAATCATTAAAAACAAAATGTTTTGCAAGATGGAATTTTAAAGAAAATATATATCATTTACCAGACCATACATATAAATTTATAAATAATGATATAATTGAGCTACCTGATGAATTACTTAAGAGAACGAAGAAAAGTGAATACAATTTTGATTTAGAAAATGAACAGTACAAATTAAAATTATGTCATTTAATTTCTAATGATGCACTATTTACAATATATATTTTATTAGATTCTAAATTAACTGTACTTGACGCATATATACTTTTATATAAAGATGAGGTAGAAAGATATGTATTATAAATATACTTATATTAAAGATGAAATTACTAGTTAATTATATTATAGAAAAATTTGAAATAAGTAATAATACAAAAGCATTTACTCGTTTTGATGATACTAATGAAGATATGCTGAAGGATATAATACGTGCAACATATATATCTATATATAAGAATCGTTCATATAAAGAGGGAGCTAGATTAGGTACATTCAATGTTCAGCGTACTCAAGTTAATTATAAAGATATTGCAGAAATATTAAATACTTATTATAATTATAATTTTAGTACTACAGAATTTATAAGGACATCTACTAATGTATATAAATTTATAAAAAAATATTCAGTACCTGCTTGTTCAATATTAGTTAATTTTAAATCAGCAAAAATAAGTAAATATAATATTACTATGGATGGTAGTAAAATGTATTGGGATGATTGGGTAGACTATAGAAAGAAATATATTGATGTAAAAAACTAAATGAAATCTTTAAAATCTATTATATCTGAAAAATTTGAAATCAATAAAAATACTTCTGTATCATATCAAATTATTAAAGTTATTGAACAATTAATGAATGGTATTAATTGTTCTCGTTTAGCTGCGACTTCAACAACTATAGATGATTTAGCACGTAATTTTAATAAGCAAAATACACAGTTATCTAAATTAAAAGCAATATCAATATTTGAATATGAAAGAAATAGTAAAATAAAAATTAAGAGTTTGCCATTTCAACGTAGAAATTTTGGATCAGATGAAGTTAAAGAATATGGGAATATTATCATTGTAGATAATAACAATAATCCTGTATTTTATATAAATGTAGATATTGATTATCATGGATATCGAGATAATAATATATTTACTAAAGATGACCTATATTTCAAGCATAAAGATAAAATGTATTTTTTAAATATTAGTTATCCAAATAATGATTATAAGTTATATTCCGCACAAAATATAAATAAAGAATTAAATTAGAAAATATTATGAATACTATTAAACAAGGTTCTAAAGGTGGAGATGTTAAGTTACTCCAAAAATATATGGGTGTTACTCAAGATGGTGTATGGGGTCCTAAGACTACAGAAGCAGTTAAGAAATGGCAAACTGACCATGGATTATTAGCTGATGGAATTGTAGGTCCTAAAACATGGCTAAAGTTAATTGAAAATGATTTAAAATCAAATAAATTAACAGATGCCGACTATATTAAAGCAGCTGTTGAACTTAATGTTGAAGTTGCAGTATTGAAAGCAGTTAAGACAGTAGAATGTGGCGGTGTGGCTATGCAAAATGGTATACCTACAATGTTATTTGAAGGTCATGTATTTTGGAAGCAATTACAAGCACGTAAAATTGACCCTAATAAATATGTAAAAGGTAATGAAGATATTCTTTATCCTAAATGGACTAAATCCCATTACACTGGTAAGAATTCAGGTGAATATGCACGTCTTCAAAAAGCAATTAAGATTAATGAAGCTGCAGCATATGAATCTGCTTCTTATGGTATGTTCCAAATAATGGGTCTTAACTATAAGGTATGTGGATATAATTCAGCTAAAGAATTCTACCAAGCATTATGCAAATCTGAAGATACTCATTTTTATTCATTTATTAAGTTCATTAAAGCAAAAGGTATTGTACCTTATATGCAACAAAAGAACTGGGCACAAATAGCATATCGATATAATGGCTCAGGATATAAAGCAAATAAATATGACCAGAAATTAGCAGCAGCATATAATAAGTTTAAATAAATATGAAAACATTAAATAGTTATATTATTGAAGCATTATCTAATGAACTATTTGAATTTTTAAATGGTTTGAATAATAGTAAAGTTATATTTGCTACTGATAGCTTAAAAGAAAAATATAATTTAAAAGAGTTAACTATATCTAAGACTTTAAATGATAATGATGATTATATTACATTAGATAAAATTATTATGAATGATAAAGGAAATGGATATGGTAGTATATTTATGAGAGACCTATGCAGATGGGCAGATATGTATGGGAAGATAATTTGTTTGACTCCAGATAAATCATTTGGAGCTTCTTCAGTTTCTAGATTACAAAAGTTTTATAAAAAATTTGGATTTGTAGAAAATAAAGGTTCTAAAACAGATTTTAACATTAGAGAAAAAATGTATCGAAAAGTTTAAATTATATTTAAAATTTTTAATTATAAAAGCTAATCAATATTTGATTAGTTTTTTTATTTTTATATAAGATATATATTATACGTTATGAAATCATTACAACAATTTATTATTGAAGCTGTAGACATATATCGATTAACTGAAGTAATTGCGACATATTTTGTACAGCCAGATGAACTTATTATACAAGCTCCTGAAACATATAGTGAGTCAGATATTCAAATTTATTTAGATGATAAATGGCTTAATGAATTGCCATCTTCTGATACTAAATCACATAAACTTTTTGGTGTAAATAGTAAAAGTATTTCAGATGCACATTTTGAATATGATACATTTGAACATTTTGATATAGAACCTAAAGATTATATAGAATGGGATTCTAAATATGATACTAGTAAGTCAAATAATGATGATATTAAATTAGAATATTTTAGAATCAAAAATCTTAAGTATATTATAACATTTAATTTATTTGACTTGACTGGTGTAGATGATGATACAGTTGAAGAAAAACTTAAAGATATATTCAAAGCAGCTGAATCAAATAATTATAATAAATATCCTATTGAAATTAAGTTTGACGAAGATTCATTAGAATATCGTAAATAAAATATATAAAAAATATTAAATATATGGAAATTAAACAATTATCTCAATTTGTTACTGAAGCAGGTCGTGGTCGTCCACGTAAAGATGCTAATAAAGAAAAGGAGCAAGAAAAACCTGAACTTAAAGATGTTAAAGGTTTAGATGCTGAAGAAAATGATTCTATGGGTGTTTATGAGTTCGAGCCACCTACAGAGGATGATTTATTAGAAGATATTGACCCTGAAAATATTAGTGATAATGAAACTGAAATTGCAATGGCATTAGCCTCTGAGAAACCATTCTTTGTACAAGGTGAAGCTGGCTGGGGTAAAACATCTGTCATTAAAAAGATGGCGCATAAGTTTGGATATACTGTATGTATTGTTTATCTTGATAAATGCGATATTACTGACTTAGGTGGTATGCCTGTTAATGCTGTTGATAAGGAAGGTAGAGGTTATACGCGATATAATATGCCTGCATGGGCACACGTTATCGCTACTAATAAAAATACTAAGTTCTTACTTTTCTTTGATGAAATGAACCAAGCACAGCCAGATGTTATGAATGCTCTTATGCCTATTATTAAAGAAGGTGTTGTTTGTGGTCATAAACTTAAGAATACTATTCGTTGTGGTGCTGGTAACCTCGAAGAAGAAAACCGTGGTGGTGTACATAAAATGTCTGCTCCATTGCTTTCTCGTTTTGGTGGTATTATTAGATGGCAAAGTGGTGACTGGGCATCTGCATTTAGACACTTACGTAAAAAGTATAGTGCATATGATGGTGCAGAAGAATTATTTGATGCAGTTCAACCAAAATGTGACTTATTTAAGAATCCTCGTGATATCGATGACTTTATCATTGATACAGTATTCAATCTTAAAAAGAATATTAGTAAAGCTAAATTTATTAAACCTAAATTCTATCTTAATCGTTTACAAAGAATTGCTAAAGATAATTTATCACAATCAGGTGAAGATGAATTATCAGAATTAGCTGAATCATGCTATGACTTTGTTCAAGGTAACTTAGCAGGAAGTTCAGATGATGATAGAGGTAAGAATATCTTAATGATTCCTGACCATGTTGTTGAAGCTATTAAACAAGGTATTGAATTAGGATATATGCCTGGTGATGCACAAGGTGAAGAATTTGGTATATCTCAAGAAAATGTTCGTAAATTACCAATTAATAAAGAAATTGGAAATAAAGAATCATTAGAGAAATTAATTGATATGCTTGAAGCAGATGGTATCAAGTATAAATATAAAACTGATAAAGAATTTAAGAATGCAGGATATTTAGACCCTTGTGATCCTAGTATGGATTTCATGCTTACTAAGAAAACTCAAGCAACTAAAAAACCAGAGCCTGTGAAAAAACGTAAGACAATACGAGAATACGCAACTAAAAAATAAAATTTTTTTAAAATTTTAACTATATTTATAATATAAGTATAATTTTAATTTTACATAATTATGGAAGAAAATATGAATTTAGAACCTTGTCCAAAGGTAATGTGTTTTGAAAATGATGATGAATTTTTTGATTTTGCAGTAAATCCATTGATTAGAGTTATGGAAGACCCTAAATCAGGTACGCATTATTATGATTATGATTTAACAACAAATTATAATGATGCATTAAAGGATAATGTAGAATTTATTATTCGTGATCCTAATTCATTAATCTCAAAAAGAAATTGCGTATCGTATAAATTAATTTCTAAAAAGATTCAAAATATGCATCCATATTATTATGAAGATGATTTAAAGTATTTTTATCCTGACTTTAAACCAATGAATATGATATGTGATTGTGAAAAATAAAAATAGTTTAAAGTCATTAAATGGAAATTACAAGTACTTTATTAAATAGTAAAATATTTTCAACATTAAAAGATTCATTAATAGCAGTTTCAGAAGTAGACCATAAAGAAAAGTGGAGAGTATCAATGGTCGAATATATCAATACAAAAGCTTATCAAGAAAAGAATAAGTTTTTCTATGATATGGTTCCATCAATTTGCTTTACTTTTGATAGTGATGCTAAATGTGAGGTAGCATGTACAGATGAGGATGGAATTATCTGGATGAAAGCACCTAATCAGCACATTGGAGATAGTATTCGTAAATGGGATTTTATTTTCTGCCATGAATGCTTACACCAATTATGGGAAACATTTAAAGTTAGAGATAAGATTATTCAAGATTCAGGCTCGTATAATCATAATATTTTAAATGTTGCTTCTGACTGTGTTATTAATGATTATTTATCTAGATGCTTAAAGAAGGAAGCGCCAGATATGTTAATTACTCCAGAATATTTGGAAAAAACTTTTAATGTTAAATATGATTTTAGACAAGATACCCAATTATCATTATATTATAAATTATTAAAAGTAGCTGATGAGGTTAAAAAAGATAAACGATGTCAAGCTGCAGATGATTTTAATGGTACAATTGATCCTAAATCAGTAAATCAATCTGATGGAGGACCTCAACCACCACAACCACCTCAAGGTGATTTTTCAGATGATTATGTTAAAGGCTGGACTCAAGGTATTAAAGATGTATTAGATAAAAAAGTTGATCCATTATCATATAAGCCTTCAAAAGCTAAGAATGATTATGACCAAGGATATAATGATGTAATCGCTCAAATTAAAGAAGGTATGGAAAATGGTATTGATATATCTTCAGATAATTCTGGTAGTTCTTCAGAAGGTTCTAATTTACCGCAAATACCTTGGAATATGCCTAAACAACAAAATCAACAAGGTGGACAAGGTGGTCAAAGCTCACCATCACAATCTGCACAAAGTTCAGCAGACTCAGCAAAAGATGCAGCATCTGAAGCACAAAAGACAGCAGATAAAATGAAAAAAGAAGCAGAAGAAGCAGTTAAGAATAATGCTAGTGATTCAACAAGTAAATCAAAGCAAGCTCAAGATGCACAAAATGCAGCTAATGATGCTAAGAAAGCTGCTTCTGATGCTCAAGCTGCGGCAGATAAAGCAAAACAAGCAGAGAAAGATGGAGATATGAAGAGTGCTAAAGATTCAGCTAATGATGCAGCAGATAGTCAAAATAAAGCACAATCTGCTTCTGAGAAAATTAAGACTCCATCAGAGAATTCAACATCTGCTTCTTCTGCTGCAAAAGATGCGCAGACATATGCTGATGCAATTAAAGATATCGTCAAGAAACTTAAGAAAGCAACAGAAAATGCTAAAAACTCAGGAAATAAATCAAAAGCTAAAGCGTTAGCTGATGACTTGAAGAATGCTGAAGAATGTGCAGAAGAAGCACAAAAAGCAGCAGATAAAGCTAAAGATGCAGCAGATAAAGCAAAATCAGCAGCAAAGAATGGTAATCCTGATGAAGCTAAGAAAGCTGCTCAAGATGCAATTGACCAAGCAACAAAAGCAAAACGAGAATTAAATAAATCAATGCCAAGTCAACCTGATACAGAAGGATTTAGTTCTAATGCATCTGATTCAAGTCAAGGTAGTGGTGGTGCTGGTTATAATCCAAATAAAGATAGTGGATTTGGTAATGCATATCAAATTTCAAAAGAAGATAGAAAGAAACTTCGTGAAAGAAATGAAGCTACTCGTAAAAAGTATATTGGTAAGATAACTGGTGATTTTGGTGAATTCTTAAAGAAATGTCAATCTGCATCTCAATTACAAAAGAATGGTATCGAAATTAATGTTCCAAAAGGTACTCATGGATGGAATCAAAAGTTAGAAGCTGAAATTTGTACTTACGTAGAATCTGTTGTACAAGAATATAATCGTAGATATAAGAAAACATATCAAAAAACTTATCGTAGGGCAGGATATGTAAAACCTGGAGATTTTATACAACCAGGTAAGAAAGTAATAGATGAAAGATTAATTGTTAATCCTACATTCTATGTTGATATATCTGGTTCTATGGGTGGTAAATTAGATAATGTATGGGAAGCTGTATATACAATTGGTGATGGATTAGTTGAAGAGTTTGGAGATATGTCAGTAGTTGAAGATGTTAAATTCAAATTAAATATTTTCAATGATGATATTACCGAAATTAAATGGGGAACTCGTGTAAGTGATCGCGGTTGTACATTGCCATTTGAAGATTTATTAGAAGATATTTCAAAATCTGATGAAAGTAGTCTTTTAGTTATTGTGATTACAGATGCTCAATTCCCTGGTATTAATGAACAAAAGGTAGAGAAATTTATTAAAGATGTCAAAGGTATGATTTTCTTTGTAACTAATGAAAATAATGAAATTATTAAAAACCTTGCAAAGAAATATCCATTGAAATTATATTATAATCTAGTTCCTTACGACTTTAAATTAAATTAATTATTATCTAAATTAGTTAGTTATTATATATGAAAGCATTATATCAATATATATTAGAAAGTCAATATCAAATTGTTCAAGAAGCATTTATTGATAATGTATTTGGAAAGTTCAAGAAAACACAAGATATTATGAATCGTATCAATAAAGCAAAAATAAAGATTGATTCATTAGCTAAATCAACGACGGGTACTTATAAAAGTGTTGGTAAAGATGGTATTAAAGCATGGATTGGCGATATTACATATTTGATTTCTAATGATGATACATGTAAAAAATTATGGGAAAGAGGTGTATATAAAGCTCTATCTCAAATGAATGATAAATCTAAGAAAGAAATCATTCAAGATATGTATAATAATGATGGTAAGGGATATAAAGATATTTATGATTTAATATCTAATTTAACAGATAAATTAACATCTTTATATAAATGGAAAGAAGTTGATCAGAATATATATTTAAATCAAAATGAAGAACCTGAAGATGTAACAAACTATGATTTATTTATCGATACTTTACAAATTATCGCAGTAGAAATAAAAAATCAAAAATAATTTATGAAAGAATTAGATAGTTATATTCAAGAAAAATTTGAGATTAATAAAAACACTCATATTGTAAATTCTCAATCAAAATCATTAAAAGAATTTAAAGATAAATATGGTAATGGTAATTTTGTAAGTATTAAAGATTTACGTGATACATTAAATTGTTCTAAGCAAATAGAAAATATTATAATTGATAAATATTTAAGTATATTGAATGGAGATTATAAATTTCTATCTTCTAATACTTCTAAAGACTCTAATTTATTATATCTTATAGATAATTCAGATGCATTTACGAATTTCTTAGATAGAACACATGCTTTACGAATTATATTTAAGTATAAAGACCATATATCTTCATCTTCACTTATTTTGAATTTTTTACATACTACTGAACATTCATGTTTTATTTATGAAATTCATAATAATTCTCAATTGGTATATATAATTCAAGAATATGGAAGTAAACTTAAAAAATAAAAAAATGGAATGCTTAAAGCATTCCATTTTTATTCTAATTATTATTTAGAAATTTAAAATCTAATTAATCCAAATCCAAATGAAACTCCAATAGTAGGTGAAACAGTATTATGCCAAGGGTCATATCCAATACCTACTGAAGGACCAACATACCATCGTTTTTGTCTTTGCTTAGGAACTTGAAATCCTGTAATTTGATTATATTTTACATAAGGATTAGATGATGTAATATAAATATTATTCTTATCATCCATTGCTACAGTATAATCAAATTTAGTTTCATCTTTTAATATATTCACGCCGACAGTATCATTCTGATAATTTACGTTTCCTTCTAATGTACGATATTCATTATTGAATGCAAAATCATGTTTGAAACCTTGATCAATAGTATCATGTAATACAACATAAGCAGTATCATGTACTTCATACTCAATAACTCCTTCAAAATGTGTTCCTGATGTTACATCACCTTTCATTTTGATATTTTGAATTTCATCATACAATTCTTCATTTAGCATCTTCAAATCTTTAATACCTGTTTCAAAAGCTAATTTGGTTGCTACTAAATCTCCATTTTTTGCTTTGAGATAACGAATTGAATCATTCATTGCAGCAATATTATTCTTATATTGCCTTTTAATATCTGAACATCTACTCACTGAGGTACTTAGTAATCCTATGAAGAGCATAATTATCAATAAATATACTACATCCTTCAAAGTTATTTTAAGAATCGTATTCTTAAATAAACTTAATAAATTATTTAATATTTTCATAAATAAATACTATATATTTTTATATATATCTAAATAAAAATAACGTATATGGATAAATTAATATCAATCAATATAATTACTACTGATAATCTCTTACTTAATCAAACTAAATATCCTATTTTATATTATTATAATGATTCTTCAGACTTAATTAATTCATTATTAAATGATATTGAATTTTCTTCATATCTAGATAATACATGTATCAATACTAAGTATTATAGTATAACTAAAATTTGCTATTTTATATATAATATTGAATCTGAAGTATATACTCAAGAAGAAAAAAATATACAAGATATTATACCTATACAAAATAAATCACAATTAGCATTTCAATATTTATTAGAGATATTTTCAAACCTATATAAAATCTCTATGAAGAAAGAGTTTGCAAGCACTGATGATATCATTATAAATATTGCAAATATATATCAAGAATTAAAGAAAAAGTATAATCAGAGGGTATCTATAGAAACTATTAAGAAATATATTCAAGGAGAACTTCAAAATACATATCATCTAAATAGTAATAATGTTCAATATATTCTAAGTAAACTAGAAGATATTATTGAATAATTATTTTTAATATATATATTGATTATAATATATTTATGGCAATTATTCAAAAACCATCTAAAATAACAGTAGGTAAAAATACTAATATTAAAGATATATCTACTAAGATTTATGATGATGAAGAAATAAAGAATTATAAATTAGATGAAGCTATTGACATTCATCCACTTCATTTTCGTCCAACATTAATTCGTTCTAAGTTAGCATATCGCGAGTTGATGAAAAATGCTAAAGCAACTACAAAATATATGCTTCCTGGTAATGTATATACATTTTTCTATCAAGAACCCAAATATAAAGAAGAGCTTGACTATTATGATGCTACACCTATGATTATTTCAATAGGCTTGACGAGAACTAAAGATAATGTTATTCGTGAAATTGGATTGAACCTTCATTATTTTCCTCCATTCGCAAGAGAGAAAATACTTAATCATACATATGAAGTTTTTAAGCCTTGGTTTGATAAGAACTTCAATGACCC
>AUXO018431719.1_pt1 | contig 13005 bp, 14 predicted proteins | sample 768731 | NCBI WGS metagenome assembly AUXO01 (sample SAMN02715735, study PRJNA202380) | gut metagenome | biome: sheep rumen | host: Ovis aries | place: New Zealand: Palmerston North
ATAGAATCTATTTATCAGCGTATAAAAGATGATAATAATTATATAAAATATAAAAGGTAGAAAAGAGTTGAGTCTCTAATCTACCTTATTTTTTATTTATTCTTCTTATAACAATCACACACACGGTCCTCAGTCATCCCCCAGTTTGTATTAGTCCGAAGATAATTAGTTCTATCATACTCTTCATCTTCCGGATAGACGCCTGAAACCCAAGATTCATAATCCTCAGTAGTCTGTCCTCTACCACATTCACAAGGACAATCTACATCAGGTTCTTGGGCGAATAAATAGGCATACTGGAATCTAAGTCTCATCCATAGGGAGGAAAAGAAATCGGCCCAGGAAAATACGAAACGGTCTTGGTCATAATATTCAGACATAGGTTCAACCCCAACTTCTAAAGCCAAATTTCGTGCCTTTTCTGTACAAATTAAGAGACTACCATAATCCATAATCTCCCTTATTTTATCTAACTTCGCCTTTATAGTATCCTCAACTTTAGTCATTAAAATCCTATTAAGGTACTTTATGATTTGATTATAATAAGGATAAAGAACTTCTCTGTTTTTTGTGTGATCCAATTGTATAAGACCGAGAGATTTAAGAAGATATGTGGCACCCTCTTGATACTCGTAATAACATTCTTCTAAGTCCCAAGTCATATTATTATTGTTTTATGATTAATATTTCACCTACTTAGATTACAAACAATATTCATAGGCCCCGGATTAATTCTAGACGAGGAATAGTAAATATTATAACGAACGGGGTTTCCATTTACTATTATTGATGTGTCTGGAATTGGACCATCTATAGGAACTTGAAATCCAGTAGAAGTGACTATATTTAAATTGTATATATCTGGAATAGCTAAGACAAGATATTTTTCATCACTATCATTAATAAACACACCAGAAGTATATTCTAGTTTTGTTTCAATAGCATACTTCTTGGTTAAGATATTAATCATTTCATTTAGTGGTGTGTCTTTGCCATAAAATCCAAAATAACATGGTAAACTATTTTCTGCCATAGGAATAAAATTAAATAAAAAGGTGGGATATTATTTTTTTTAACACCCCACCATATCTTTAGAGATTAATAAATAGTAACATTAATACTACTTCCAACATTAACCGGATCTGCAGAACGATAGATAGAATAGTTCATCGTTTCCCCTTTAATTTGTACGGAAGTATCCTGAACTGCACTCTGCATAGGAATTTCAAAACCAGTTCTAGCATCCATAACCAGAGAGATAGTAAATGTAGAAGGAACACAAATAGTGAAATATGCAGGAACTTCTTTATTGTTTACGAAAGGACCACCACTTAAACTATCTACATCCGATACCACCCGTTTTGTAAGTTTTCCAGTACCATTTATCATTTCGATGACAGTATGATTGTTTCCATCATAGAATCCAATATAGCTAGGAAGATACTGAGTATATACCTTAGTCTCAGTAGTATTCACACCATTTAATGTAGCAGTCACCGAGAATTCTGTACTTCCTAGAGTGTTTATATTATCATTAATGGAACCAGAAGATGACTCAGGTGTTTGTGTAGATATAGTGGTTCCATTCTTTTCAATAACGATGGACTCTACAACTACATCACCTTTTCCCTTCTTAATCGTAGTCCAATTAATTACTACAGGTATATTAACTCCTGTATATTCTTGAACTGGGTTTACTGGTGTAGTATTATCTAGAGAAACGCTAAGAGGGAATACGGCTCTATCAAGGTCTAAGAGGTTTTCATCTACTTCGGTGAACTTATTATTTACAGCCCCTGAAGTAATGAGGTTTTCACTATCGGCAGTAATAATTTCATCAATACCAAGATCTATAACTCTTTCACCAGTTTTGAATTGAGCTGATCCATATGTAGCGGCAATGAAATTACTACCATCAAAATAAGTATCTAAAACCTCTCCACTCTTCCAGGTATTCTCTGCACTAACGAGACTTCCATTATAAAGTATAGGAAATGGATTCTCGTCATTAATCAAAAGTTTAACATTACTAGCAGTATTTTCATTTGTCATTTCAATGAGAATACGTAAGCTAGTTGTTAATTCAAAACCATCTAGTGTAATCTTTTTATTAGCTACATCTGCACTTGTATCACAAACAATATAGGCAGTGTTAGCACTAGAGTTACCGGACTTTTTATAAAGATCATCATTAATCCAGGCCTGAGATTTTATTTCGCCATTAATGGTATCTTTAACTTGACTAGCATCAGTCACATAGCCATTTTCGGTATGGTTTTCTAATTCTCCATAAATTCTTATCTTATCAGTCATAATTCTTAATATACTTTTATGGTAACACTTCCTTCTTCGAACTTATTAACAGATCTATAGACTTTATAAACAACTGCTCTTCCGCCTATAGTAACTGTATTATCCTCCACCGCATCCATCATAGGAATTTCAAATCCGCTACTTGTTACTTCAGAAATAGTGAATTCCTCAGGTATTGCAATAGTAAGATATGAGGAGGGTTCTAACTGACCAAGTATATAGGTACCTGATAAATTACCAACCTCATCGACCGTATATGCATTCAGGCTGCTCTTCATTGTGGCAAGAGTTGCTTCAGCACTTGGATAAAAACCAACGAAACTTGATAGAACTACATTGATATCAATTTCGCTTCTCTTAGTCATTCCTTCTGCCGTAGCCTCAATTGTAAATACTGTTGTACCATATTTTTCTATGAATGTATTACAATGATCACCTGTTTTACTACCATGCTCATAAGGAGGTTCAGCTGTCTGGTCAAGCTCATAAATAATATCATCATCCTGTTTTATAACAACAGTATCGGGGGCAACAAGTAAATCTCCTATTCTAGTGTTCCAGATAAGTGTAGTATCCAACTTATTACCAGTGAAAGTAGCTGGAGACTGGAGACTAGAAGTAAAATCAATAATAAGGGGAAATACGTCCTTTGATATCTCTATGATTTGATCCTGTAAGTTCTTTATGGCAATTGCAATGCCCTTCGAGGTTACAAGATTATTTGCATTGTTAATATCAGGTAATTCATCGATTCCAACCTCAGAGATTTCAGCCCCGTTTGCAAATTCAATAGGGATATTACCTTCACCAATAATAGACTCTCCATTAACAGTTTTAAGTTCCGGAGTCTTTTTTACAAGGTCAAGAATAATACGTCCAGTAGTTTCATCTGGGATAAGTCGATACCAATATTCTATAATTGAGTTATCTTCACGAATACCGACAGTTAATCCCTCAGCCTCAACTCCAGAGGTAGCTGCTCTAGCTTCACTAAGACTGTTGTAGGGGCCATATCTAAGATCGGCGGAAGCTATATTTCTAGTGTTAATTACAATACCGCCATCATTAATTGTTAGGTTTGCCATATCTATTTAATTATTTAAAGTTTATTAATACACTATCTTTGGGATCAAAAGTCGCAAAACCAGGATGACTTATACCCCAAATCTTGTAATTTTTTATTTCATCTATACCAGGAGTCCCAACTGCCACGTCAGCATGATCAACGGTACTACCATTCGGGAATCTTTGGTCCATAGCTAAAGACCCGGACGTAAATATAATCTCTTCCGGTGCCTTATCTTCTTGGTACATAAGGAAGAATAAACTATTATCCCCAAATCTACCAGAATAACTTGGTGTCAATCTTATATTATATCCAGATACAATGCTCAGTATTTCTTCATCAGTTAATCTAGAAAAATCACTCCTAGACATATTAACCCACCCAATATAATAATCTTGTGGTTTTAAACTATACATAATTTTTATACTATCTTTAGGATCAAAACTAGCAAATCCTGGGTGGCTAATTCCCCAAACATTATATCTGAAGTTTCGATTCTCAATTGTTATTTTTGAATGTCTTACTGTACTATCACCTGGAAAATTTTGAATCATTTCTTTTCCTGCACTAGTGAAAATAACCTCATCTGGCATTGTATTTTCACGATATAGCATAAAAAATAGACTATTATCTCCAAATTCACTTTCAAATATAGGATGATTGACTATATTATATCCAGTAGCATAGTCTAGTACAGTATCATTATCAAGTTTTTCAAAATCATCTGAACTACCATTAAACCAACCAATATAATAATCTTTTGGTTTTGGGGTTAGTAAAAAAGATTGACCTGAAATTGTGAGAACATTTTCATCACTTAATATAATGGAATCCGGAATGATTGGTTTGTTTTTTATATAAGACATAGAGAAGCTATCCAACTCTTTCCAGTCACTTTGTGTTATATCCATCTCATCTTCATCGATAATAATTTTTCTAAGATTACCATGATCATCAATGACATAATATATAACACCCTCTTCTCTTTCCTCTTCTAGTGGCTCTTCTCTTACAATCCTTAGAGACTGTTCAATTTTTAGTTCCCCACTTAAATCTTTTTCAATCTCTATTCCAGTTCCCCCCTTTACTTGGCTTAACTCGAGTGCATACTTATATAGATACAGTATTCCCTGCTCTATATTATTCATATTTTTTGCATTCACTCTAGTTACTCCATTTTTCCAATCAGTTGGAGAATAACTTACTTTATCCATATCTAAATTTCATATTTTATCCACAGGCTCCACATATAACAAGCCCCACTATAGTTTCTTCACTGCAAATCGTACCATCACAAGCTAGGGTTTTTATTTCTAAGTCCTTAAAAGTAAAATCTCCCCTAACCCCCTGTAGTTTTATTATAGCTATAGTCTTTCCTGTGCTTGAGGTCCTAAAAACTACATCTTCTATAATATGTTCTGATCCACAAGATACACGACCAAAATCAGAGAGAACAGGTACACTCTTTACTACTACTTTAGCCCCTATCAATTTTTCTATATCCCAATTACCAGAATATGTATTGGGGTCTTTACAGTTACATTCCCTAATCATCTCTCCCCCTTCGCTAATTTATCTACGTAATCATTCCATCTTGCATCTGGGTCTAAGATACTTTTCTTTTGATGTCCCTTAACCCATGCATATTCTAATTTATCAGTTAAACCCTGAGACTTAACTTCTTTCTCTGTTAATTCCTTTATCTTCTTTATATATGGTTCCTTAGCTTTCCACTCTCCGGTATTAAACTTCTGAACACCTATATAATCAGCTTTCATAACTACAGAGTCACATTTTTTAAGATTGTCCTTAAAACGAAGTAAAGCATAAAGATTGGCTAACATTTCACAGGTTGGGTTACTGACATCTGAAGTTCCAAATGCACTTTTAAGATAACCTAGGTCAATCTCTTCAGAAAATTCAGATACTATATTCCCCATTTCATCTATCATAACTCCACCAACCCCTAATCTTCCAGACGTGTGTTTTAAGTGACTTCCATCTGTATAAATCGTGTACTTTTTCATATCTCTATTACTTTATCCCTAGAAAAATATATTACTGGTCCTATATCCAAATTAAATCTGTCTAAAAACCAGGATCGTAATTCTTTGGTGTTTTTTAGTCTCCCTGGATCTATACTATTTCCATCCATTATTCTAGAACAAACGACAATAAGTTCCCATAGACTAGATCCATCAACATCACTAGTCCTTAATATCTCCTCACTTCTACACTTATAAAAATCAGAGCATATATGAAGTAACTTATTTTCTATTTTTAAACTTTCCCCACACGTTAAGAAAAACACCTCACTATAGAAATCACCAAATCTTACAATCTGAAAATCCCCAAGTTCTATGTCCCGCTTTATCTTAGGAAATGGGTTTTTTGGATATTGAAGAACTATATACTCCTCTAATAGCCCTAATAATTTCATACGCCTCTCCTCCTTGTATAAAAACAGTCAAGGTTTCTGAGATTATTATAAACCGTGACTTATTGAATTTGCTTTTATATTTAGTTAGCTCTAGAAAAAGATCTATGTCAAATTCAGTATCAAAAGTAACAGATAATATTCCATTATAACAGTCTGTAAAAACTACTGATACAAAATTTATACCATTTTCTAGCAACCATTTCTTAACTAATTCTTCCACTCCCATATTTCAATCCCCCATAATTCCTTAAGAAACTCAGCAAGAAAACGCCGATGACATAATTCACATTTTTCTTCGTAACCTAAAAGAACTATACCCCTAGCTTCAGTTAAGTTACATAAAAATTCAAGATTCTTATAAATCTCTTGTGTATTTATTCTCCGCTCTATAAGTTCTAATAAATATCGATCCCTATATTCACTAATCCCTATCTCTCTGTTTTTCCAGGATTGATAAAGTTCTGTGCTAGGAGATAATTCCCTTAGGTGTATATAGGTATCAGAATATGGAGATAATAACTTTGAATTTCTTATGTTTCTTAGAATAATTATGGGCAGATAATTTAGTTTAACTAGTTTTTCAAAATTTTCTCTACTAGCATAAGAAGTGTATATAATCATTGTCCACCAAATTTTTTATTAGCCCCATTTAAATTAGACTTAGAAAATTGACCCGTCTTTTTCTTACCCTTTCCTCCATAATTTTTTGAATTTGGTCCATTATTAGTAGTCCCTAATCCAAGTCTTTGTTGTGATATCATGAACCCAGTCGGAGCATTATTCAGTCTCTTCAGTAGGTTTGCATTACTCTGGACCATGGCTATAAATGTCGGAGAATCTAGATGATATGTTATGTTCTGATCTCCAAGTAATGTCCCAGCAATAAGTCCATATTGTTTTAAATGAGCTTCTATCTTATTAAATGTATCTCCTAAGCTAGATGTCACAAATAAAGTATCTGTGCTAGGTTCATAGGCTTTAAATACATTCTGCTCTTTATCAAAATTAATTACTATATCTACCATAACACAATATACCAGTTAATATGATAACACCTATTCCAGCACCTATCCCTACACTCTCCCATAATAGACGCTTCTTCTTTTCTTGGGATAAGGCGATTTCTAAATTTCCCCTAATATCACGCTCAATATCAATTATAGAATCTAAGGAAATACGGTTTAAGGAATCATTCTCTATAATTAAACCATAATCAAATAGTAGCTCCTCATCTGCAAAATAATCTAGGAACACGTGATTTATAGCCCTCACATTCCCAGTATCAAGTAGCGTAAGAGTATCAGAAGTTAAGAATGGAAAAGTAGTGCATTGAGTATCCATATAAACACTTAAATACTCACGAAGAAGAAGAACATTAGAATCAGGACTTAAGGTGTCTATTCTAGCCTTCTCATATATAACAACTTCTTTTATCTCTTTCGCTTTCTCTTTTAGCGCTCCTATTTCGGCGTCTCTTTCCTGTATCGTAAATTCTAAGGCGTGTATCTTTTTCAGGTCTTCAATATATACAGGCTTTTCTATTACTACCTCGTTTTCCTTTACCTTCGATTCACCTTTTTTCACGCCTAAATAAAATACGATACAAATTATTACGCCGAGAATTAATGCGCATAAATATTTAACCCAATTTTTCATACATCAATTAACGAAAAAAGAAATAACTGATCTATATACTTAAATCAATTATTTCTTACTTTAATTTTTTTACTCTACATAAATACCGATCCTATACTCTACATCATCTTTCTTTATATAATTTGTGACCTTGTGAAATATTTTATAATCGGCATCTTGTTTAATAATTCTATGATTTTCCCAACCATCACCCGAACTTAATTTATCTATTAATTCCTGGAGTTTTTGTGTGGCTGCTATCAATTTTATGTCTTGAGTTTCTTTTATCTTCTCTCTTAACATCTGCAACTCCTTATTTGACTCATCTAAATCCAATAAGTCACCAGGAAACTCAGAGATAACATAAGGACAGGGATTTAGGTTTTCTGTTATAGTATTTAAAAACTGACCACCTGAAACTAGTTTGCTTTTTATTTCTACTATCCTCGCTTTTGTTTCTGGATATGTACTAGAAATGACATCCCGCAAACCCTCCAAAGTTTTCATTCCAGTAGTAAGCCCCAATGAAATGAATAATCCCTTTGGTTTCATAAAAGTAGTCCCATCATTTGAATTGATATAGAACACTTTAAATGGTTGCTGATAAAATACTTTAACTAAATCTTGTATTCTCCCTCTCTCAATCACTATATTTTATGTTTTTGAACTGTCTGACCTTTAGATTTTTCCAATCTATCTTAGAACTATCCCCATAATAAGAGCCACATCCATAGTCAAATCCATATATAGTGTATTCATCCATAGTAGACTCAACTTGTCTCCACTCCTCTAGAGAATCTTCAAAGTCTGAGATTATGATTAGAATAGCTTCAGGTCCATAATTATCCTTAAAGTACTTAATACCTCGAGCAATACTAGTTCCTCCTCCACCAGATACTCTAGTCACCGGATGTCTAGGTTCGATGTCTTTAATATGTTCACCTAGACAAGTAGACCAGGTTATGATATCATACTTAAGACCACGACTAAGCTTTTTCATACTTCTCGCTATAGTTCCTAAGCATCTATCTATAAGCTTAGTATCCATGGAACCGGAGATATCAATGAGGTAAACAATCTTAGGTTCATTGCATATCGTTATCTTCCTTGAGAAACTTGGGGCTATAACAGAACGGATTACACCACGATTATAGTTTTTCATGTTATCCTTTACTGTTGCCATCTTCACAACCTTCTTCTTAACGTTATGCATCACCTCTTGTAGCGCCATTTCAACGTCATCAAGATCCTTTTCTACCTCTCTCGTATATCCAGGTCCACCAGAAGATCCACAACCAGTACCACCCTTTGAACGAATCTGCCCAAGTTCACGCTTCTTATCAGCATCATCTCGGGAATCAGTTTTATGATCCTTCGCATAGTTATATTGGTTTGGGTCTTCTCTTGGCGCTACCGATTTACTTTGTCCAGTTTTTCCGGATCCACCAGGCTGAGAATCACTAGGTTGACCATTTCCATCACCTTGACCGTCACCATTACCACTATTACTGGGAGGAGTCATACCAAGATCAGACATAAGATCAGATAAACTTTGCATACCAGAACCTTGACCCTGACCTTGTGCATTGGCCATGTCCCTTAACGCATCCTGATATCCTTGGTTATAGTCATCTTGATCCTGCTGAGAACCTTGCTGACCAGAACCAGAACCTTGACCCTGACCTTGATTACTTGGAGATGAACCCTGTTGTCCCTGTCCACCAACTTGACCTGTAGATTGATTCCCTTGCATAGTAGATCCACCAGGTTGTCCTTGACCAGACTGACTTCCCTGCTGACCACTCATATCAGGCATACTATTTCCTGATTGAGATCCCTGCTGTTGGCCCTGACTTTGCTGATTCTGACCTTGACCTCCATTCTGATTCTGCATATCACGAATGGCATCTCGATAGCCTTGTTTATATGCCTCAGATTTTCCTTGGAGTTGATTCAGTATATTATTTAGAGCATCTTGAATATCCTGCTGACTGATCTGACTCGTATCTCCATTTCCTCCCATCTTTAACGACACTAACATCTTTACAAACTGGTCAAGATGCTGTATAATTAAGATTAGGTACTCTGGATATGTAAGATTGTCTGGGAAGGGTGTATTCTCGTCTAGATAATAACGATAAGGATGTATAAGTTTGATCTTTGCTTCACTTGACATCCGATTGAGTTCATCTTGTATCTGTTTTTTTACTTCTTCGTCCTCAGTATTATCTTGGATGTATTTTAACATCTCTTCTTCATACTTCGGTAAAACAGAACTGATGTCATTCTCCATAGCATCCACATCATCAAGCGACAAGACACTAGAATTAACTTCCATGTCCATAGCTATATTGTGAAGACTATGATTAAGCCCAGGATCATCAATAATACGCTCCAGAAGTTTATCAGCAAAATTAATGCCACACTTCTGATTTATCTCGGCTATAAGTTCCTCCCTACTATTTTCAAGAGTATCCCATAAACGAGCATCTAAGTCTTCATGTATTCCCTCAAGATGACCAAGATAGATGTGACCGTATTCATGCATTAATATACGAAAGTCAGTATCTTCTATCCCAATCTTAGAACACTCGATTTTATAAACGATTGTACCTAAGACAGCATCTTGATACTTATAACAGTAACCTAAGGCTGAACTCGGATCTCTTGGATTATACTTCTTGTCTGTATTAACCAAGAGTCTCATCCCAAAGCGAGAATATGTGTTATCTATAAAAGACTTAATTAATTCTAATTCTGCTTTGGTTTTCATATTAATTGCTACTTGTTACAGTTATCTCCGGAAGAATCTCAGAAGCACCGGGATCACTCATACATACTACTCTACGGAAAGTACGGAGCTTAATACCAGTCTTAGATAAAACCTTACCAACATTAGCTACAATCTCCTTAGAAGAACTAGGATAATTCCACTGGTCCATCTTGATGAAACTCTGGACTTGGTTAAATGTATCTGCGATTATGTTCCAGGTAGTAATATACCCCATAACTTTATCTACAGTATAACCAGCTTTTATTATACCCCCTCTTATATCTTCAGCACTACTCGTCGTACCATCATAATGCAAAGATGGAATGAGATTACTAGAACTGACTAGGGTATTACATAAATCACGTACCATATCCTGTTCTAATGGCTTCTCGATATTCTTCATCTCGCCATCTTTTCCCATCTCGACTAACTTATTTCTTAAAGCTTGCATCTCCGGAATTGTGAAACGACCCTTATCTTCTTTCTTTCTACCCTTCTCATTCGTCGAGTTTAAAAGATTAGAGAAATAATTCACATATTCAGGAAGTCTAGATGAACTAAGCTTGTCTAACTCAACAGCAGTCTTGGATAATGAATCAAAGAAATCCATACCAATCTTGTGAGTCTTGATATTAATTTGTCCACCACTCTTCGCAGCTTCTTTAGTCAGACCAATACCACACAATCCATCAACCATCTTCCGGAAATTGTCAGACTGAATACCAAACTTACCAAAACACTTATAACAGGCAATACTAACATCCCGAAGATAGTTCAAGGTTCGGAATGTGGGAAAACCGTAAAGATTCGGATCGTCATCATCAACATCTTCGTACAAACTCTTAAGATTGGTTACACTTAAATCAATCTTTCCAGCTCTAGTCATAAGAAGAGTTGCGGTTTCTTGTATCGTCTTTTCAAAATATTCTCCCACTTTGTTGAAATTAGCCTCACTTAATGAAATCTCCTGCTTGTCTAACTCCCCAAGCTTAGCCTCAACATCTTTTAAGGGATCTCCAATCTTCCCTGTCGATAATGCTCCCTTATATTTGCAAAGGAAGTCAGAAAGATCATCGGCAGTAGGAACAATATTGAAAATCATGAAACGATTTAAAACCGGCGAAATCATTGTCATAGATGTAGTCAGGTTGTTCATATAGTTACCTGCAGCTACAATCAAACAATAATCAATGGGCGGCAATTCCTCAACTCCACATTTTCTGTCAAAGATCAACATTAACAACGCCGCCTGAACATACTCATTCGCCGTAGTAAGCTCATCTAAGAACAATATGGTCCTGATTTTTTTCTCGTAATTCTCCTTAATCCTCTGCATCCACGACGGACGAGTATGAGAAGAAATAACAGGTTCACCAGGTACAACAGGAGCAGTAGAAACAGTCTCGAAACCATGTATAGTCTCCGGGCTTTCAGAATTACCACGAAGGACTACAACATCCATCGGCCGTCCTAACTCATCCTTTCTCAGTTTTGCATACATCTCAACAGAGGTCGTTTTGCCTACCCCGGGGTTAGACATTATCAAAACTGGTACTTTCGACATTTCAGACACCTTCAACGCCATAAAAATCTGGACGTTGATCGAATCATTCTTTTTAATTGCCATTTACTTTTAAATTTTTAATTTTTTGGTTTTTAATTTTCATTTTTGTTTCAGATATAAGGAATTGAGCGTTTCTGGAGTGTGAAAGAGCAATTACAGAACTTAATCTATAATCACTCTTTCTTCGCTATAATCTCAAATCCATTCTCCCATTTACCAGAATCAGAATTTTTTACTTTAACCGATTTCATTATAAAGTATTCATCTAAGTCAGAAGCTTTAGGAGTTTTATGTATGTTATTAGCTTTATAAAATTCTCCTAATATCTCTTTTATTCGAATAGTACTGTATTTCTCCCCTACGGTGAACAGGGATGATAGATCAACTGATTTTAGGTTATTTAAGGTTTCTATCTCTTTAAGTATTTCGCTTTCTTGATAACTTAATGCCCTAATTCTTTCAAAACCGAGTATATTAATATAATTTTGATATTCAATTGGTATCATACAGGGTAGAGGAGAGTTAGCATATTTAGTGTAGAATTCTGGATATTGAAAGTATGTATCACATAAAAGCTTCATTCTCCTTACAAAATCTTTATCCTTATTAAATTCAGATAGTAAGTGATCATATGCTTGTTGTAATTCTAGTTCAATATTTCCATCTATTACTTCAACATTAGCTGTAGAAATGGACTCAATACCCCTTTTAATAGTAATCTCATCTATATATTCCTCCCTAGTTACATCCCAAGCTCTCATGTCTGCCACCATAACTAAAGAATTAAAAGTAGCTTCTCCAGTTCTTGATGAAACTCCTATATAATCATTCTTATATAGACTTTTATCATTCTTAGCTTTTATACCCCAAAGAATCTTCTCTTCATCTGACATTTTCTTATATCCGATAAGCATAGAATCTGTTGTTTGTCGCTTTTTGAAGACTTTTTCATCATTAACCAGTTTTTTAGCATTGATGATAGCTCCCTTTTTATTTTCTGCTCTATATAGTATTAAGGCCTCATTCCTAAACACGTTTTCTCTAAGTCTCTGTCTACCTAAGATTTGAGGGAGATCTAGAACTATATCTACAGTCATTGTTTGAATGTTACAATCAGAACAGACAACAGTAAAGGCATTAGTTGAGTAGAAATCAGCCCCAAGATAAGATGTTCTAGTACAGAAAGTAAACATTTTATGATATTCTCCTTCCAT
>AUXO016323193.1_pt1 | contig 13002 bp, 24 predicted proteins | sample 768731 | NCBI WGS metagenome assembly AUXO01 (sample SAMN02715735, study PRJNA202380) | gut metagenome | biome: sheep rumen | host: Ovis aries | place: New Zealand: Palmerston North
CAGCATATTACAAATGTTAAGAGAGGATACTTCTGGATCAAAGAAAATGCTCCAGAGATCCTTGAAGGTTGTGATAAAGATAAAGTTGAAGCAAATCTTATTGTTCACGACGAATCTAAGTATTCTAATGAGGAATATGATGCTTATTCTAAGTTCTTCTATGGTGAACGTACTGTAGCCGTTAGAAGAGCATTTAGAGCAGCATGTATGCATCATTTTATGAATAATCCACATCATCCAGAATGGTGGATGGGTATGGACATGAGCCAAGAAGCATTAGTTGAAGCTTTATGCGACTGGTGGTCATTCTCATGGAAAGAAAACAATATGAATGATATATTTGAATTCTGGAAAAAGGCTAGAAAGCATAAGTTTGGCTCAGATATGACACAAAACTCTAAAGATCGTATGCAAATATTGATCGAAAAGCTTTATAAGGCATTAGATAGAGCAAATATGTTATAATTAAAAAAAGACAAGGTTTTTGCCTTGTCTTTTATGCTTTTTGAATAAATAAAATGAAGTACATGTATAATGCTAATTTCATTTTACGTTTAGTTTTAATCTCACTTGTAACATATTTAGGGCTGCATGAGATTAGTATGTCTTCAGTTGTGTTTTGTTCTTCTCTAATATTACTATTGAGAGTATGTGATGTCTTAAATATTCTCTTTGAATATGCTAAGAACTTAATAGTTGAGATATCTTTAACAGTATTCGGTTCACCAGCATTGTCAGCACTATCTAAGAATGATCCAACGATGGCATCAAAGTACTTAGGAATGATATCCGTTCTTGTTTCAGCAACTTGGTCGATAATTTGTTTTAAGAAATCCTCGTATGCTTTAGATGGAGCGCCATTGCCATATGTTGCAGCCAATGAGATTAATTTGTTATCAATTGGTGCAATATTGAATTTAGTGACAGCTTTAGAAACGACCGCACGTTTACCAAAACTTACTGAATTAATATTATTTTCTTCATATTCATCACCAGATTCGTCATCATATGTTGAGAAATATGATAATTCATAGTCTAATGCTTTACCAGACTTCTTAACTTCAATATATGTACTATATAATGATTTGATCCATGATCCAGTCTTTGAGAAGATGGCAGAATAGAAGATATTATTGAATAGCATGTCATCTGTTGGATGATTTGGTTTACCTTGTAAATCTTTAATGAATGCAGTATATGCAGATTTAGCAGATTCAACCAAAACAGCGTAAACTGAGCCAAATTTGTGGATGTATGACTTATCTGTTAATGCAATATTTACAGTATATTCCATAGCTTTTTCATCAACAGTTCCTAACCTAAAAAAGGTAGTTACTTTAGATGCATAAGCTCTATAGTATGTGAATAGGAATATACCTTGTGATAATTTATCCTGTTTATTGTTGGCTAAACAGCCAGCTAAGACCAATAATGGGAGAGCAAAGGCAAATTGGTCAACAACTTTACCAACACCGTTTAAACGTGGCGATTTTTTACATAGATCAATTAACTCTTTTTTCTTTAATCCAAGACAATCTAAAATATTATTTTGATCTGTCTCATTGATTAATAATGAATAACCAACAATATTAGTATTTAATACATCAGTATTCTTATCTGTGATGAATTGAATTATTCTAACTAGTTTCTTCATTGCTGCAGTATCTTTTGATACTTCATTGATTTGATCAACTAGTGAATCATATAAGAAAGTTGAACTCTTAAAGTCTTTTTGTGCTATCATAATGTCACCTCGATTTTGTATAATATAATATATAATTAATTGTTAATGTTTTAATCTGTTATATATTATTATTCTGAATATTACATAGAAAGGAGATCGTAAATTATGATGGATTACGATAATATTCAAGAACTTGAAAGAAAAATGCGTAAGGTGGTTTACGATACCCTTGATCTGACCGATAAAGGCCCACGTAATATACCACAAAAAATGTTTCAACAACATGTTAAAACTGGATATAATAGAAATAACCCAGCATTAGAAAAACTCTATAAAGCTAGATTAGATAAATTAATTATTGAATATGTTAAGAATATTCTTCTTTATGCATTTTATAATGATTTAACTAATTTTGAAAGACATATTGATATTGACTCATTTGGTCATTATGTAAATAAACAACAAAAATTGGTAGAGTTTTCTGAAAATGTAAATCAATACACATATGGATATAGTAGTTGGCAGTATGAAAAAACTCATACGGTCCCATTAGTGTATATCGATTCAGAAGACAATACTATTGATTTGGCATTCTTTGGTTATTCTGGTGTTGGAACACGATTCCAAAACGATTTCAAACGCAAAATGTCACATATAATGAAACCAGTATATGAAGAATTAAAAGATAATAGTGAATTCATGTGTTGGCTGTTTTTATGTGGTATGTCACGTATATTTGAAGCAGAAATGGTGGAGACTATATAGTATGAGTAGTGGAAGTAAAAGATTACAATACTATGGAAATAATCCAACATCATATAGTAATTCAAAGAAAGCGTGGTCAATATATACTAACTTTGGTAAAGATGATATCAAATATTATCCATATTATAATAGATTTGGAAAGAGTAAGTATAAAGAATATTATTGGGAATTGATCCAATATCTTCGTGATGTTACTGAAATATATCCAAATGATTATCATTTTGCTGGAATGTATTATGAACGAACTACAAAGACCGTAGAAGAAATGTTCACAATGTCTGTCCATAAAGATGATTCAGTATCATTTAACTATTATAATGCATGTGTTGATCATCATATAATTAGAACAAAAATCAAAGATGTATTTAAAATATTTAATAAGAGAGGAGATGCGCTAAAGTTCATACAGTATTGTATGAAGTGTTTTTCAACAGCAGCGTTACTTGAATAGTATGAAACAATTACATAAAGAAAATTATTATTTAAATTTCAAATACGATAATGACTTTCAGGTTTTAGTTGATGGCGCATTCGACCAATGGATGGAAAAAACAGTATATCCTATTGAATTAGGTGTAAAACCGGCTGAAAATGTTACAGTAGATAAATTTATTGCTTTTTTGTATAATTGCATAATTAATGAAATGCTATCCGCTGATAATAGACAAAAAGCAATTTTTATCGTGTATCGTATTGTAGAAAGTATTAAGAAAGAGAGGTTGAAGCTTTATGCCGCCATTTGATTATGATGATTTAATGAATTATTACACCAAAGACGAGGTCGATGCACTTATTGCTGAAAAATATAAAGGCGAAGACATAACAAAAATATTATGCGATTATTTTGATTCGCTTGTAGATCGTTTATCGACAGTATTGGCTAGACATTTACTTAATAAATTTATGCCATCAAGTTTAAAAAAATTTCTTGGCACACCATATGGCGATACCGAAGAAGAGCTTGAAGATATAACAACAGATGCAACAAAAGTATATTTAGAAGTAGTTAATAGCGGCGTGGATAGAAGTACAAAAATAATTACTGTTTTAAAATATACAAAACTATTGGGTCTAGTATGTGTTATGGAGGAATAAACTATGACAGATATTTTACCAAGTGCAGTTTTGCTATATGGCGATGTTAAAACAAAGTATGATCCTAGTGCGCAATTGCTAATAACGCCAATACACCAGCACGTATCACATTTGGGCTATGATATGTTTTCATATTGCCTTAGTCATAATGTATTTTTACAATATAAATCAATACATGACAAACAACAGGTGATTACACTTTTAGAAGACAAGTATGTTGAACTATACAATAATAACCATAGCCCATATATTATATCATTTATGCCACAAAGATTAAAACAAATTAAAGAAAATTGTGCATTAATGAAAGTTTTATCAGCTGTTTGTGCATTTGAAGATGAATGCGCTGAATTAATAAAATAAGGAAGGAGGCCAATAACATGAAGTTTAATGATTGGCGAGATTACTGGAAAACCCATGAGGCGATATCACGTATCGGCCAACGAATAATCATGGGTCAAGATGATTATTATACTTTAGATTATAATACCAGAAAAGAATATTTTGATTTACATTATGTTATTGGCGACTTTGAACGTTTGCCTGTATTTAGCAAATATAAACCAGAATCTTATGGAGTATCTATTTCAGCTAAGCGTGAATTACCAAAAGCATATTTACGTGGATTGCTGGATATATTTAAGTTTTGTAAATTCTGTGCCATGCATGGATTGGCTTTTGATGAGGACGGGTTACCATTTTAATGAATAACTATTATAATCGTCATAAATTTCAATTCATGTCAGATACTGAATTTGAGTTATTCGTAGCTAGAGATAAATATCAAAGATCAGTAACGGATGCTGTTGCTCCACTTGCTCATTTGTTTACTAAAACATTTGATCCATATACTACACAAGGTTCTTGTAAATCAATACCAAAGGAAGTGTATGCCGAAGCAATTAATATTGTTAAGACCGTTACAGATCTTTATAATAAATATTTGGAAGAATTTAATAGATTATCCGAATTATGTCTTGCTAGCTTTGAAGAAACTAGAGAAACTATACAAAAAGTATATACCGTAGAACTTAATAGGCAACGTATAATCATGCAATGTAGATTAATAAATATTATTAATTTACTTACAACATTTAATATTATCATAGAATACAAAGAGGAGGATCTCTTAGATGAGAGTGAAGAAGGATAAGTATTTGTCATTCAGAAAAAGATTTTTAAATGATCGTGACTGTCACCGTAAGGGATTGTCCAATGAGATGTTTAAAAATAGAGAAGCTTTAATAAAATTAGCATTTTTAATTATGAATACATCAAATAGATTAGACTCAGCAGATGAAATTGTTTTTACAAATTCAATATCTAAAATAATGGTTGGTTCACAAATAGCATATGATGTATATCAGGTAGATCAATCAATGTTAAATCTATTGGGTATGTTCATTAGTAGAGAATTTGGCGAACAAATGATGTGTACTGATAAAGAAGGATATCGTCATAGATATTTAATTATTATGAATAGAATATTTATAGGCATGCGATTAAATACTAAGAACTGTCAAAAGTTTGAGGAGTTGCTATCATCATGTTAATGAATACATTTGTAAAAGCATTAAATAACTATAATCGATATCAGACGTTGTTATTACATTTTATGAGTCGTAGATACTTAGATGATCAATATAATGCGATGGTTGCTGGTATATGCTATGGTACAGCTAAGCATCAATATGAAACATATAAATTTATTAATAGTCGTTTAGGCCTATTATCAGCATATAATGAAGTAATAAAGGTATTAAGAGAATATGCGTACTAAAGAAGAAATGTATAAAAGCATAAATGCTATAGATGGAGTGGTATTTCATTTAATACAATTTATTGCACTTATTAGAAATAATTATAATACGTCTTCTAGTGTTTTCATGTCTTTTTATGCACTTGAAGAAGAAGCACAATATCAATTAGATTTAGCTTTAAATGATATATTTACTGCATACAAATTTAATGAATTAACAAACGCACAATATTTAAAATTTATTAGAGCAATTATGAGAATTTGCTATTATGATTTAAAGATGTAGTTTAGGAGGTACAATAAATGTATATACATCAAAATTTACCATTACCACAAAAAAGAAGATTTGCAAACACTGATGTGAATGCATTTATTACAGCACTAAATACCATGCAAGTTAATGCTTGTATGCGAAAACAAAGCTTTGAATTTAGACCATGGGATGTACTTGAAGAAATAAACTATCTAAAAGATAGTGAAGTTACCGCAAACACTGAAAACATTGGTTATGGGTGGCATTCTGAAACTGAACCAGTAATCGATGCATGGATGAATTCAAATACACCAGTTTTTACAAATTGGGCTGGATTAATTTCATATATTACAATAGGAAATGGTCCAGAAGCACTAAAAGTTCCAGTTATTAAAGTTAATTTTGGTGGTGACTGGGAAATCCCAATTTGTGCAGTAATTTATTTAGGAAAACGCCATTTGAGATTCTATACACCAAAGGTTGGTAATGTGTTTAATGCATTATCAAATGATGCCTTTGGCAATGATGAACAATTGGATGATAATTATTGTAAACAATTAGGTTATACATATGATGATATCATGGAACAGTGTGATTTTGATGAGAAATCAATGGAACAAGATATCGCATCATGCTTTATTCCTTTCTAATTATGGATGAAAAGGAATATTTACAACATATAATATCGATATTAACGCATAGTGTATTCTCGTCGCTTATATCACAAGCTGATGAAACTGGGGCATTGTCTGTTACTTTTTCTAATATATCAGTGTTCGCAATAACCACCGATCTGAACACAATATTGAATGCATATCGCAATGCTATTAAAACGGATGAAGAACTTAATAATAAGTTTGTACTTAATCCTATTTCCAATCATAAGTATAGAGTATTAAGAATACGCATGTATAAAGATATTATGAATAAATTAAAGGAGGGTATGAAATGAGAGACCCAAAAAGAATTGACACAGTTTTACAACAAATTAGTAATATTTGGCACAAATATCCTGATATGCGTTTAGGCCAATTAATTGGTAACGTATTAGAGGGTGCTAGCTTATATTATGTTGAAGATGATGGTTTAGTTACTGCATTGAAAGATATGTATGAAGGTGCTAAAGATCCAGTTAGTTATGATAATGATGCATATATTTTTGATCTAGTCAAGAAATACCCATATGAAGTTGGGTTTGTAACAGATTCAGAAACATATGAAGATTATCTTAAGACTTATGAAACTGTTAGTGAGAATCCAACAGAAGATGCAGTTCTTAAACCAAATGAATTTAATGCTTTAAAGAGTATTTTTCCAACTCCTAAAGATGAGGAAGAAAAACTTGAAGAGGAACTTGAAGATAAATATAACTTCGATAAGTTTGATAAAGATCAATTCCTCAAAAAAGATTTCGTCTTTGTTGGTGATTTTAGACCAGAGTGTGAAGGTGAATCTAAAGATGGCGGTTTAGTAACAGATCCACAAAAAGCTATTGATTATTTAAGATCTAATCCAGATAATATTAAGCATGTTAGTATCTATAGAGATGGTGGTTCATATTGTGTAACTACAAATGATGGAACATCTTATTTCTTTAGAGTTAAGAATGCTAGTGGTAAATATTATCCATATGCGATAAAAAGCAAGGAGGAATAGTGTATGAAAAATACTATTGTTGTTAATTTTGGTGGTGCTCCAGGTGTAGGCAAATCAACATATGCTGCATTATTATTTTCAAGATTAAAAGAATTGAAAATAGATTGTGAGTTATGCCCAGAGTTTGCTAAACAATTAGTTTGGGAGATGAGATATGAAACATTTAAAGATGAACAATATATCTTTTCTAAACAAGCTCATGCACAATTTAGATTAAATGGTAAAGTTGATGTTATTGTCACAGATAGACCATTAATCTTAACATGTTATTATGCAAAAGATGATAAAGCATTATGTGATTTATGTTATGATAGATATATGCAATATAATAATTTAACTTATTTATTGCAAAGAGTCAAAGACTATAATCCTAATGGTAGAAATCAATCAGAAGATGAAGCTAGACAAATGGATAAGGATATTAAGGATATGTTAGATAAATATAATATTTCCTATAAGACTATTCCAGGTGAAGCAGCATCTGTTGATATAGTAATTAAAGATATATTAGCGTTATTAGGAAAACAGTAATGTCAGTAGCTAGTTTTAATCTATTTAGAGGCCAATTAATGGGTAGTAACAAGTTAATTGCATTAAAAGCATTATCAGTTGCTGAAGAAGCCCATAAAGGCCAATTAAGAAAAGATGGTGTTACACCTTATATTGAACACCCAATGAAAGTTGCATCTCTATTATATACATTAGGCATTAGAGATGATGAAATCTTAGCAGTAGCATTATTACATGATGTTATTGAAGATACAATTGTGCAAGCCGGTGATTTATTAAAAGCTGGCTTTTCGACAGAGGTCGTTACAGCAGTATGTCTGGTCACAAAGAAACCAGATTATAAAAATGATGAATACTATAAGAGTATTCTCACAGATCCATACGCAACAATTGTTAAATTAGCAGATAGAGCGCATAATCTTGAAACATTATATAATTTCACTCCAGAAAAGAAAGAGAGATATTTACAAGAAACAAAAGAATATGTTATTCCATTACTCAATAAGGCTCAACACACATATTATCAATATAGTGATGCTTTAAGAGTATTAGAAGTATTCATTGATGCTATCTATAATAATTTAACACATAAATAATAGGAGGCATTATGGAAATAATTAAAGAAGGCAAATTGCCAGAAAAATTTATGGCTTCATGTCCAGATTGTGACACTATTGTTACATTCAGTAGAGATGAAATCAAACATTCATTATTCGGTCTTGGCCCAGATTATGTCAAATGCCCCAAATGCGGTGGAGAAATAGCAAAAATGTTCTGGAATAAGAAGGATGATGAGTAATATGAAGAAATTAAAATTATTACTATTATTACCATTGATGTTATTAGTTGGTTGTGAGGCCGATAGAGAACCAAAAGTACCTGAAACAAATGAATATGATAAATATTATGTAAAGTTATGTGAACATCATATTGATGATTGTGAATATATGACATTTTTTCATGATACATATACTGATAATATTTATTATGTTTGGGTTGGTTATGAAAAAGGCTCAATGTCACCATATTATAACAAAGATGGTAATATTATGAAATATTCCGAATTTATTAAGGTACATAAGCATTAGTCCATAATGCTTGAAGAGAAAGGAGAACAAATGGACATTATTGAAAACATTAAACTCAAAATCCAAAAAGCTCTTTTACATCTTGGTCATGAAGTTGCTCTTAATGATATTATTATTGAGAAGAGTAAAGACGAAACATATGGCGATTATGCCACTAACATTGCAATGAGATTTTCTAAATTATTTGGTAAAGCACCACGAGATGTTGCTAACATGATAATTGAGAAGATTGATAAAGATAATATTGATAAAATTGAAGTAGCAGGCCCAGGTTTCATTAACTTCTTTATGAAGCATGATTCTCTTCAAGCTTTCGTTGATAAGATTATATCTGAAGATGAAAACTATGGTCGCTCTCCAAAGAAAAACATTAAAGTCAATGTTGAATTTGTTAGTGCTAATCCAACTGGTTTATTACATGTTGGTACCGCAAGAGGTGCAGCCGTTGGCGATAGTATCTCTCGTATTTTAGATTTCGCAGGTTATGATGTAACTAGAGAATATTACATTAATGATGCTGGTAATCAAATTACAAATTTAGCGTTATCAATACAAGCAAGATATAAAAACTTATTTGGCATTACAGCAGATATCCCAGCAGATGGATATTTTGGTGATGACATCATTGAAATTGCTAAATCAATTAAAGATGAAATTGGTGATGCAGCACTTAAAATGGATGATCCAATCACATATTTTAAGGAAAAAGGTGTTGAAATAGAATTAGATAGAATTATTAAAGATTTAGATCTATTCAGAGTCAAATTTGATGTATTCACATCAGAAAAAGCAATAAGAGATAATAATGCAATTGAAAAAGAATTAGAGTTCTTGAGTAAATATACATATACACAAGATGGTGCATTATACTTGAAGACATCAGACTTTGTAGATGATAAAGATCGTGTCATTCAAAAGAGTAATGGTGACTATACATATTTCTTACCAGATATTTGTTATCATGTTAATAAATTATCTCGTGGTTATGATACTCTTATTGATGTTTTAGGTGCAGATCATCATGGCTATGTCAATAGAATGAAATCAGCATTAATGATGCATGGCTATAAAGAAGATATTCTCCATGTTGAGTTAATACAAATGGTTAGATTTGTTAGTTGTGTTAAAGGCGGACAAGTATATGTCGCTAATAAAAGAAAAGGTAATGCAATTACATTAAGAGAAGTATGCGAAGATATAGGTGTTGATTCAATGCGTTATTTCTTTGCAATGCGTTCTCCATCAACCCATTTAGATTTCGATGTTAGCTTAGCTAAAAGAAGAGATTCTACTAATCCTGTGTATTATGCACAATATGCACATGCAAGATTATGTTCTATATTAGAACAAGGTAAAGGTATTGCTATTGATACTAGTGCTAAACTATTAAGTGAAGCATCAGAAATAGCATTATTAAAATCTATTGCTGATTTTGCAAATGTGGTTAATGATGCAGCTAAAGATAAAGCACCATATAAAATTACAAATTACATTCATAGCTTAGCAGAACGTATCCATGCTTTCTATACTGAATGTCGTGTTATAGATAAAAATAATATAGCACTTAGTGGTTCACGTCTCGCATTAGTAAAAGCAAGTAAAATAGTATTAAGGAATGCATTAAACTTAATTGGTGTTAATGCTCCAGAACATATGTAAGGAGAATGTATGTCATACAGAACATATATTAATGGCCATGAGTGGTTAGGTAACAACGAAGGCCCACAAGTTATTTTAGATGAATTAAAACGTCAAGGTTGTCCATTTAATGAAGATTGGTGTACTTGGGATAATGAAAAGTGTGATGTTGCATCCTTTGAAGTTAAAGACTTACAAGCTTTAATTGATGTTGTAGAGGAAGCTATTCTTGAAATGTATAAGAATAATCCAAATATTGCCAATTTCAAAGATGCAGTACAAAATAATAAGCATAATTTAACATCACGCATGGTGGAGTTAAAAGATAATGCATATATCTTTTGGTCAGCGTCTTTATTATCATATACAGGAAAAGAGAATTATACAATTGCATATGATGTTAAGAAAAATAGAATTATCTATAAATTAAAACCAGGTGCTAAATGTATATTCAAGGCATATTAATATGGCAGAATATCGTATTAATTTCATGGGCACAGATTACTATGATATAGTATTCTCAGTTCAACAACCAACATATGAAGTAGTAGATGGCCAAAGAATAGAATCATATACTACAGATACATATAAAATAAATAAAGATAATTTTAAACATTTTATAGAAACTATTGCAAGCGATGAAGCTGAAAATCATTATGGTAGTTATAATAGTACTACTCTTATGACAGATAGTTTTAAACGTTTAGTAAGAGATCTTATTAGAGAATATATTTCATCTGGTGAAGGTAGATGGATTATTGAATCACATATAAATAATCATTAGGAACTAATATGTATGAATAAAAAGAAAATTATTACAGTTAATGATTTAATTAAAGCATTACAAGAAGCAGATCCATCAGGTAATATGAAAGTAGCTATTGATACTACTGGTTGTGATGAGTATGAGAATCTTGTAGTAAAGAAAGTTAAACCATTAGGTGATCAAGAATATTTTGACATTAAAGAAGATGAAGAGATTATAGCTATTGATTCAGAGTTCATGTATTATGGTAGTGATGCGTAAATTGTATAATATAATATATAATTGAGGTATTATGGAACTTAAGAATACATTCCTTATCATAGCACTTGTGTGTAGTGCAATGTCAGTAGTTACATCTATATTATCATATGTGTTAAGAAGTAAGTCTATGTATAAATTAGGTTATAATAAAAAGGTATTTCCTGATCTTATTATAACTAATGAAGATTATCATAGAGTATTATTTGGTACGAAAATGTTATCTAGTGCTATGACATATAGTATTACAGGAGTATCAGCACATTATGAAGATGAACTGTCTAAATATTATCACAAAGAATTACATAAATCTTTTAGATTTATAAGAAAACAAAAACGTCGTAAATATCAGAGAATAACAACATTTAATACGATCACAATGTTACGAAAGGAATTCAAGATATAATGGGTTGGGCTGTTTTAGATACTGAAAGTACTGAATCATGGTATAGTGTATTTCAAAGTGTTAGAATATATATGAGTATCATGAAATATGGTGCTAGTGACGTATATACATCAAAGATATTTGAAGCATTATCAACATATGATGATAGTGTCAATAAAATACCCAAACGTAGATATCAAATAAGATACACATTTGAGATAATAGAATTATGTAAGGATTATTTATTCACTCGTCCAGTGTGTGAGCTTAATCATAAGACTGCATATGGCATATAATAAACAAATAACATTAGAATGGTCTAGATCACAAGTATTCCACAATTCAAAAGGTTGCACACATCCATCTGAGATTGAATATCTTATTAGATCATTTACTAGTACTTATCCATTTGCATATAAATTACATCCAAAATATAAGAATCCATATTTTAATGAAAGAACACTTGCAAGACGTAGAACATATGAAGTTATCGAATTAATTAGAGATACATTATTTCATAGGACTGTACAGTATGGGGAAGATATATACACTTTCTAATACAGATAGTCTTGAGAGTGATAACTTTCATTATACTATGACATCTCCTATGTGTCCTGAACAATATGATGTATATGATATAAATAATCCTACAGATATTGTAGCTTACATCAGACTTAGATGGGGATGCTTAAGAGTATATTGTCCTGATTACGATGGAGAATTAGTATTTGAATGTGAATTTGCTGAAGATGAGTATTTAGGTACATTTCCAAGTGAAAACGAGCGTTTAGAGACGTTTTCTCACATTGATGACGTTTTATGTAAATATTATAAAAAGAAGTGATCAAACGCTTCTTTTTTTGTGTTGCGTGGGTGCGGTGGCGCGATGCAATTATATATATATGTAAATAAATTAAAAGCCTTAGGAAAATTTTTTTCATATTTTTGGAAATATCTATTTTAACAATTTATTATATATTCTATACTGAAAGGAGAGATTATGTTTGATAAAATTATATCTCATAAACAACTGAAACAACTCAAAGCTAATCTCTCTGATGATGAGATTGAAACTTATAAAATAAATAAACAATTAAATGAAATACTTGACTATAACTGTAAACGTCTATCTAAATATTTCAAAC
>AUXO018239501.1_pt1 | contig 13000 bp, 10 predicted proteins | sample 768731 | NCBI WGS metagenome assembly AUXO01 (sample SAMN02715735, study PRJNA202380) | gut metagenome | biome: sheep rumen | host: Ovis aries | place: New Zealand: Palmerston North
TCATTATAGTAGAATTTCCGTATTCGTCTTTAGCCATCCCGCCAAACACGATATAGCCAACTGCCATCCCCGCCAGCATAAACAATAAAGTATATAATATCTTTTCATTTCTAGACATATAATATACTCTGTAATTTAGTGTCTGGATATTAGAGATTGATCGTAAATACTGGGGCTCCATTGCCTCAGCTTTCTTCTTTTCTTTAACTCTCTTCTTCGGTTCTTTTTTCTTCTCCCGTTTTCCAAAACCTATCATTACTACATTCTCCACTAAATAGTAATATTAATGCCGGCAAGTTCCAGTTTATCTGTTTTGATCATCTTGTTCTTTGTTCTTTGAAGACTCCCTACTACATGATTAAGTGAACTAAATGATTTATCTTCACGGAATACATACAAGGGATTAAGCATGATATTTCCACGTTCATCCAAACCAATCACTTCTGAAATCTCCATCGTTTTTCTACTATGATCTCTCAGCCTTGACAAATGAATTACAATATCGAGAGCACTTACTATTTGCTGTCTTATGGCTACTAATGGTAATCCCTCTGATCCCTGAATGACCATAGTCTCCAGTCTGCTCATCATATCAAATGAAGAATTCGCGTGTCCGGTAGACAGACTACCGTCGTGTCCTGTATTCATGGCCTGCAGCATGTCAAGAGCCTCTTCACCTCGAACCTCACCAACTACGATACGGTCGGGTCTCATTCTAAGGCTTGATTTAATGAGATCACGTATTGTGATTTCTCCCTCTCCAGATGAATTCGCATTTCTCGATTCCAGGCTTACAAGGTTCTCGATCCCCTCAATCTGTAATTCAGCTGAATCTTCAATAGTTATAATCCTTTCATCTTTGGGAATATAGTTTGACAATGCATTTAGAAATGTCGTTTTTCCGGATCCTGTCCCTCCACTTATAAATATGTTGTATTTTGCTCTTACCAAAAGTTCCAGAAATTCAGCGATTTCTTTTGTAATCGACCCATACTGGATCAGTTTTTCTATCGTCATCGGATTCTTAGAAAACTTTCTGATTGTTACAATAGGTCCGGTAAGGGAAATTGGTCGTAACACGACATTTACTCGGTCTCCGTTTTGTAGCCTTGTATCAACTATAGGATGCGCTTCATCAACTGCTCTCCCTGCTTTTCCAACTATCCTTTGGATGATATCCCTTAACCTTTTTTCACTCTCAAAAGCCTGATTCAATCTATGAACCATCCCGTTCTGCTCTACGAAAATGCAATCCGGACCATTAATCATTACTTCCGTGATGCTGTCGTCAGCCATAATCGTATCCAAAAGACCAAGTCCCCTGATAGAAGAATAGACAGCTTCGACAATTCTTACCCTTTGTTCTAAGGGAGTATACTGATCTTTAAGTTTCTCCGAAACTAATTCTTCTATAGCATCATGGAGCTGCACATCATCCATATCACTTAGTGGGAATGTGTCTAATACTGTATTCTTAATGATTTCAATAAATCTTTCCATCGCAGCTGATGTCATAGTATGTTTCTCCATTCTATGCTTATGATAGCTTCCCAAACAAATTCTGAGCTGCTATCACATCTGTCATTTTTCTTGGTGAGTAGTCTCTATAATTATTAATTGTCGCAAATACGGTTTCGCCAAATTTGGTATTTGCCTTCACTGATCTACTTCCAAAGCCATTGTAAACTACTTGAAGATGAGGAAACTGTCTACTGTCATCACGTTCATCAATCAAATAGAACTCTTGCAGCCTTTTTTCAAGTTTCTGGTTGCTAAAAGGTAGTCCTGAAGCAACTACAAATATATTAGATGCCAAATTTCCCACCAAATTTCTCTTTTCAGAGACTGCGGAGTCCATATCGATTATGATACTTTCAAACTTTCCGGTATTGATCAAACTATCAATCAACTGTTCGAGTTCCTCAGCCTTCATCTCTGCTTCATCAAGTGTTACCGCAAATGGATGAAGGAAATTCACCCCGCTCGAGTCCTTATCCACCATACTTGTAAGTTTTAGAATCAAATTAGAATGATTACTTTTAATTGCATAAAGAGCATCTGAAAGCCCTTGATTAATCTCCCCGGAAAAAATCTGATCTATCGCTCCATTGCCCTCAAGGTTCAGATATAGTACTTTCTTTCCATTCATGGCAAGGTTTTTAGCGCATGCAGCAGCAATCGTGGTTGTACCTACGCCCCCGGAAGCACCAATAAACAAATGTATAGTGCAGTCTCCTTGCCATGCCTTAACCGAAATCCCAATATCTAACTCCGAGAAAAGATTAAGGATCTCTTTATATATCAATTCAGCTTTTTGAAACTTGCAAATTGTCTTTTTCCCACGAATTGTTTCTATATCAGCACTTGTTGACAAATATGCCATACCAATAAATTCAGGAACATTAAATGTTTCCTCCACACAGTTTGGATTTACCAACAAGACATCCAACCTATGTTTTTTAATCTGCTCATGCATAGAATCAATATTTGAAAATGAGTGTATCTCTAGAGAATCTGCATAGTGAATATTAAAGTAATTCACGAGCTTATTGATATATCGAATATCTTCATCAAAAAAACCTACTCTAATCTTCATTTTTTACATTCCTATTATTCATCTTGATTATTGCTTGGCTGTTCCATAGTTTGCGACAAAATTCATTGCCTCATAGACTTTTATATACGGAAAAGGTACTTTAAAAACCCCCTTTAAAAACCCGACTTTCCATTGCGAGTCAAATAAGTCATCCTTGAGTTTTCCAGGGTGTAATGCATATTCCAATGTCTTTTCCGGACTTGCTAATGCGATCTTCGTCCCATTATTAAAAAATGCAAAATCACCGAATAGCCTTACATCTTCCATTCCCGGATTGATTCCTGTCTGATATAGATTTGAAAACGCAACCTTTTTGTCATCACCAATAATATAAAGTAATGGGCTTTTACATAATTGCTTCACATAATTGATCGCGCCTTTTTGGACCTTTTGTATTGCTTTTGCTTCCCACGTGAACTTACCATTCTCCTCGTACTCATAAGGATAACGAACTGCTGTAACATCATCTCCGCAGATCTGATACCTCTTTACTGAACCCTTCTGTTCTGGAAAAAGCGTTTCAAAAAGCCCTACAAATGGCCTTTCCATGTCTTTATAATCGTCCGGGAAGTTGAATCGGTCGAATAGATAGCCTTGTGCTTTAAACAAACTATTCGATGTTTTTTCATGAGCCTTATAGGTAAGCCCTAGATAATATCCATTTACCCTGCCCGTTAACTCCCGACTTGCTAAAATCTGTATAAGATACTTTTGTATAGAACCGCCCCAGCCAATATCTACAATTCCTGCATTCTCCCAATAATCCTTTTTACTGAAATACTTGATCATCGACTCATATTCATCACATGCATTACTGAATATATCATTCTTAATCTCTTCAAATACGCTATTGAAATGATCATCTAATACAAGATCTTTTCTTCTTATGTGGGAATCCAAATCAAAACCAAATCTCTGCAGTATATCTGTATATTGATCAGGCTCAAGCCCAAGGGCATCAATGATTTGTCTCATGTTAGTTCTGCTCGGGAGTGGTAATTCAGTTATTATCTCTTCAAACCCTTGTTCCGGTCGAATAAGTGGCACTCTTAAGCTTCTTCTGGACAGTTCAAAATAGAACGATGGAACAATCTTATTAAATCCGAGTAAATCATAAGCCGTTTTTAACAAGTAACCATCCCTGGACAAAAAAACCGCACTTTGGTTATGATTGTCTTTCAACCGCCTTGCCAGCCATATAGAAAAGCCACAAAGCAAAGGGCCTAATCTTTCAAATCCAAATTGATAATACTGATCATCTCCGGATGTATGGTTTTCCAAAAACTTAAGCAAGAATTGATACTTATCCCCTGCTCCAAATATATCAACATAATTCTTCCCTGTAGAATGTCTTGATGAAGATACTTTAATAGAATCAATTCCGTATAATAAAGGAACTGCCAAATCTACACGAAATGAATTACCAATATGTACAATTTCATGTTTTCCAATACCATTCTCGTTCAGCGCCGTTTCAAATAAACTTCCATCTTGTTTGTTTTGCTTACGCTCAGACGAAATGTAGATTTTCTCGTAACCATATATTTTATTTTTGGATAAAATATACTCAATTTCCGCCTTAGGCAAATACATATCTGATATGAGCAGCACTCTCTTGTTTTTGGTACAATAGTTATAAAACTCTATTAAGTCTTTGTTTAACACACATATGCGTCGTTCAATCGACAATTCTGTCTGTTTCAGTCTTTCTCTTTCGGATCTGTTTCTTATGTCAATACATCTATATATATCATTAAGATCCGGTTCATGAAACGGGTCTTTCGATCTGGCAAGATTCTCCGCTTTAATCCTTAGTTCTGCAAATCTCCTGTACTTGCTTTTTTTCTCTACAAGTCCGAACACATCTTTCGGGTCAGGAACATCTCGCTTAATTAATGTATCAAAAATATCAAATGAGACCCATTTATAATCAGCTGTACGTTCACGAAGGTTTTCAAAACTGCATGTTTGGAAATCATCAATTATACTTTTTTTCAATTCTGGCAGTTTGATTTTCATAATGTATACTGTTTTTGTTCAATTGCTTTGTTTACAGAAACTGATTTCAATCTATTGAATATCTCAGGATGAGTTTTTTTAATAAAGCTGATACAATTACCAATTAATATGCTTAATAATACCATCTTATGTTTTGCAGGAATTGCTGCAACCGAAAGCAATTTTGACGGTATTTTCCCATTTAGAAAGGCCAAATGATTCATATCGTCATTCAGTATTTCCCTGATTGCTTTCCTCTTTGTAGAATATTTAAGCTCTGAACTGGCTATTTCCTGAATACACTGAACTAATCTTCCGGCATAGTATCCCTGAAGCACAGCATCAATTTTTGTATCATTGATTCCCCAATATTGATACACATCAAGAATATACAAAAACTGCTCTCTTCGTTTCGAATACAATTGAGTATCAAATACTTTCCGTGTTTCTGACTGATTTCTGCTTCGAAAATAGTGATATCCGTTTGAAGACGATATAGCTACATGATCTATGTCTCTAATTACTTCTAGATTGAAAAACATATCATCCCAATTAGTGTTGGGAAAGCGGATATTATTATTCCTTACATACTCCGCTTCATATAGTTTATTCCAAGGAACAGCCATCATCATGTTGTCAAAATACTTGTGAAGGTTTAATCTCACTTCTTGCAACGAACTGTAATCGCACCTATCTGGTATTACACAGAAATGCTGCTTCACATTCCCCTCTGCATACTCCATTACAAAACCTGAAATTACTAACTTCGAACGTGTTTTTCTGGCAGTTTTATACAGATCACATAAGTAATCATTCTCAATCCAGTCGTCCGAATCTGGAAAATAAAGGTATTTTCCTCTTGAAATATCAATTCCCGCATTTCTAGCACTAGCAGCTCCGCCGTTTGATTTATGAATAACTCTTATTCTTGAATCTCTTTCTGCATAATGGTCTGCTATCTGTCCGGACCGGTCATTAGAGCCATCATCAACAATGATAATTTCATAATCTTGAAATGTCTGTTCCAAAATACTGTCCAAGCACTTTTCAAGATACTCTTCAACACGGTAAACAGGAATAATAATTGAAATCTCGCACATTATAATTTGTATACGCAGGTATCAGTTGGTCTCCCACAAATCTCCCGCATATCGTTTCCCCCATATATAGTCGTATTGCAACAAATAAAACTGATTACGAAAACTGCGTTGTCCTTCATTCATGTTTTCCAAAGGCCTGACTACTCCATCTTTGTCGACAACTATCATCTTATCGGAAGCACTATAATAATTATGAAGATCGAGTAGAAATCTCCACATTTGAGGCATATCCAAATGATTCTCTTGGGCAGCAATCGGAAGAATCTGGTTAATTCCTATAAGACCAATATCTTTATTGCTATTTTGTTTATTATTCCAAATAAAGATCGGGACAATATGCTCTTCAAAATCCTGTGTATACTTATCGCTCTCTTTCCAATCCTCATAATCAAGCATCTTCTCGGTTTTTGGCCCAGCGTCAGACATATGGTCTCCAAAGAAAATGACAATAGTCTCTTCTGGTGTATCCTTTACACTGTTTAAAAATTCTCCCAGTGCTCTGTCAGTCTCATGCAGCCCTGCGACATAATCGTCCATGCATCCTTTAGTAAGCAATGAGTGTTTATCTGTTTTGAATGATACTTTTCCCTTTTCATAAATCGATTCAGGCCAATATCCACCATGATTTTGCATACTTACCGCAAATATGAACTGAGCTTTATCAGACGTTTTATTAGTTTGATCAAATTCATACAGGATTCGGTCAAACATTGCCTGATCAGAAATATAATTCCTTATTCTGGGTGATTTGTTATCAAAATCCTCCTCTGTAATAAACTCATCAAATCCAAGCATCTGATATGCTGCATTTCGATTATAATTTGTCGCAATGAATGGGTGTATTGCAGTTGTTGTATAGCCTTCTCTCTCAAATATGCTTACTGCTGATTCAAAGCCATTGCGAAGATCGCTCCCGTATACCATGTAGCTTTCTGTGAAAAACTCTCCACTAAAGCCTGTCAGGAACTCATACTCGCTAACCTCCGTTCCTCCTCCAAATACATGACTCAGAGCATTTCCATGTATGCATTCTTTCTGGAGTTGGTGAAGAACAGGCAGTGGATCTTCATCAAAAATAACCGTGCTCATCCTGGTAATATCCCAAAATGACTCACTCATAATTACGATTACATTCGGAGTTTTTGATTCTGTTCTTCCACCCGAAATGTTTTCTACAATTGAATTAATCCGATTTTTCGAATAATCACTGGGCTCCTTTGGAGGGAAAACTCCCTCCATATAATCCATCATTGATGTAATAAGCCCGTTCTCTGCATAATAATCCGATAAAGAAAAAGTATTGACACCTTTCCCTCTGCCGTTAATAAAAGTTGTTGTAACATAAAACATTAATACCACCGTAGCTGCAACTATAAACGACCATCGGATCAGTGATTTCGGTTTAAATCTTTTTATTCTAGTTAAGTACAAAAAACAGCCAAATAGTATTACCAGGCATATTGCAATAACCGTAAAACTATCTAGAGTAATCCCATATCCACGCACTATGGACATTCCTTCTCTGATTCGTGCAAAGTCCCATGGAAGTAAAGGAACACCTCTATATGTTTCTTTCACTTCATTCACAATGCTGATTATTACAACCAGTATTGCCAATACAATGTAAACCAGACAACGATTCCTTATAATCGATCGAAGGAACAAATACAACAGTACCAAGAGTAATAAACCGCCGTAAACCGCTTCCGGATTGTTCCTAATCAATTCAAATACCGAATTTATACTCTTGTATTGGATTAAATACGATGACACAAGCAAAATGGTTGCAGACGCTAAAGAGTAAATGATCTCGCATGAAAACTCATATCTATCATTTGATATCTTGTGTCGCAATAAACACTCCCAAACCAATTGTCCAATTAAACAGAGAATAAAGACTCCGATTATTAGGCCAAAATGTTTTTCAGGTGTTACAAAAGCCGAAAGATCCTTTGAAAATGACATATATCCCCAATCTCTATTTGCATAAAGATCAGCTTCAACCCAATTTTCACCATCTATATCAACGCTAACGATTCCGGAGCCAACCTCACTAACAAGTGAAATACCAATACTTCCGACGTTCTTCAATGATATGTTTAAAGATCTCGGTCCCTCCTCGTAACAATAAATAAAATCGCCCTTATCCGAATAGTGCCAGTCATTATCAAGCTCCAGTTCCGAAAGATCAATACTTCCCCTGTTCACACTAATCGATGAAACTCTAACATTCGAGTCTTTTGATTCTACATTTGAAGCCCCTGTTGATGTTATTGTCAAATCAATGTCACGACGAAAATATTCAATATAGAGTGGCTTCAAGATTCTTAATGTTCCTAATAGGATAATTGTTTCTGCAATGACCAGAAAAAAAGTACGCCACAATTTTGCTAGTAAGTGATTATTACGCATTTTATATTTCAACATTCTTTTCTGAACAAATGATAATTTCAGTTAATATCATAAAATCAGACTGTTCCGTGCCAATTATAAGCTGTTCTGTCGAGTCATCTATCTCCTGCGTATCATCAGTTTCTTCAGAATCCATAATTACAGTTCTCTGTATTTTCTTCTCATTTCTATGAAATAATCTGTCCCAAAACATTTAAAGCCTTAATACCTCATTGCACCTTGATACCTACGGAAGAAGCATTATCATGCTCGCCTCTCTCATATACAAGATTAGTCAGATATTTCAAATGCATTTGCATATCTTTATCACTCGTTATCTGCTCAGCAAGCAAATATCTTACTAATTCGTCACTTTCCAAATTGTGCCAAAATCCATCCGAACATAACAGAAAACAATCCCCGGATGAATAATCCCCATGATAAAACTTCACTGAAACACCTGTAGATACACCCACACATTCAGTGAGTATATTTCTTTTTTTATACGTTTTTGCTTCTTCTTCTGTTAATTTTCCCTCTTGGATCTTCTGTACAGCCAAACTGTCATCTGTTGTAATCTGCCTAATTTCATCAGATATATAGTATGCTCTGCTGTCCCCTGCATGAAAAACCAGATACTTATGTTTCCAGAATATGATTCCTGTAATAGTACTTCCTATTTTAATACCCTTATCCCGGCCATAACTTACTAACTGCTCATTCACATTTTTGATTAGAAAATCCAACTCAATTTGTACTCCGTTACGCCAATCATCCTCCGTTGACATCCTTGTAATTTCGGAAAACCGCCCCTTGTACCACTCAACAATTTTATTAATGCAGTATTTACTGGCCTGTTCACCCTGAGAATATCCGCCCATTCCATCACAGACAACTCCAAGCAACGTTTCACCTGAGCAAGTAACAGCTTTAATAATTGCCAGAGCATCTTGATTGCTTTTCCTGTGCTCCCCTTTATCCGAAAAGTAAGATTGAATAAATCCCATTTTCCTACTCCCACAAAAACGTTTCGCCAATAAACGGCACAAACACAAACTCGATGTTTTCTGCAGACACCCTGTCATAAGCAGAAAGGTACACACTGCTTTTTACTTCTATTCCATTTACACGGCACACCTCTGATGGGTATCTCTGAAACACAAACCTTCTGTTTAGTTCATGGAAGAAAACTCTCCCATAAACTCTCGTCCCTTTACAGATTTGTGGTGTGACTATAACCTTAGCCTCATCACTGCAAAGAATATTATCTCCTTCCAGAATCTCTAAACTAGTTCCATATCCTTTTCGTTTGCTAATACATACCAGCCATCCGATTACTCGCCTATCACAAATAACAGCTTCATCATCATTTGTTTTGTTTTCAATCAATTCGGTTTCATTGGATTCATCACCGTCTAAAAAAACCGTTTGATCATCATCCTCGTTACGGCTCTTTATTCTTTCCGAGTTTTTTACTGTCAATTCGAGATTTTCTTTTTCGAGACGTAGTTTTTTGCAATAGGGACATTCATCATGAATTGAAGCATCATAAATGTGATTATTATTGCAATACATTAAAATTGGGTTGCTCATATAATTAATAATTAATCCTCTGAGCTTTTCAGAAGCCACTTCACCTGTTTTGAATCTTCATAATCGCTATATAGCTTTGCTTTAAGTGGCATTCCCTGCCAAGTACCATCATCTTTGAGTTCATATCCCAATACCATTTCGTTATATGCTTGAATAAGGTACATATTATAGCCTGCATAAATAACTCTGAATAACTGATTCGAATTCTCTTCATCGACATTCCTAATAATCAGTTTTGATGTACTTTCATCATATTCCAGACATTTTTCTCTCTCTTTTTCCTGACTGACAGGATATATTCTGTATCTGGATTCTTCTTTCAGCTCAAAAACAAATTTTTGAGTATCATCCCAAACTTGCTCCCAAACAATAATTTCAGGTTCTTCCAGTTCACCGTAACTTGATACAGACCACATGGTAATACCATCCATAGCAGAAGCAAGATTAATAAAGCCATCAATGTCTTCGACCATATCACCTTCTTTTCTAACAACTACTTTGGGCTCCCCCTGATCCACTTCACTCCATCTTACATACCATTTATTAGAATCATCATCAAAGTCTTTTTCTCCCAAGCCTACATTTATTCCAGGGCCTACTTCATCACCTACGGGCTGAAGAATATATCCGTCAGCATTCTGAATCATAACCTCAACTTCATCGCGTTCCTCATTGTAACCACAAAAAACAAATGTAAAATTGTAGTTATTGGCCCCATTTCCTGAGTGCTGTACCATTAAACTCTCAACATTTTCAAAATCCTGCGGTTCAATAAAACTATCCGTATGGGCAGCATGCATTAAATATGCTTCACCGTTCCCTTTTTCTAAGTAAAATCTGTTGCAATTAATATCCTGATACTCTTTCAAAAGAAGGCACGCCCCATCATCAGAGAAATTGCTATCTATCCCCATAACAAGATGATCGGGGTCTGCAGCATTCTCAAATATGTATGTTCCATATTCGATAGGAATTATGTCGCCTATTTCATATTTATCAAAACTACTTTCAGCAGTTTCTTCTTGAGTTGCAGTGCTTTCTGGGGTTATTTCGCTCTCTGTTTTGCTCTCTTCATTAGGTGATAACTCCTGCTGTACCGTTGATTCCTCGGTACGTCCAGTAGAACCATTATTTAACAGGTTGTTCATTGCAAATGCCAAACAAACTATAGCAACTCCTGCAATGATTAAAGGTAATCTATTAGGCTTTTTTGTTATATTTATCGCATTCCAAAAATCCTCAACACTCTCGAATCGTTTCATCGGATCCAACTCAAGCGCCTTAAAAATAGCATTTTCTATTGCTTTTGGAATCTTGACACCCAACTCCGAAGGTTTTCGGATTTCATCAAGACTATTCAATCTCTTTTTTGCATCCGCAGGCTTTACCCCTGTAATACAATAATAAATAGTTGCGCCAAGCGCATATACATCCGTCCATTGCCCTATCCTGCCTTTTTCCTCATATTGTTCAGGCGGAGCATATCCTTTTTTAAATGAAACAATATCATCAACCTCTTCACTATAAATGCTTTGTGCTCCTCCAAAGTCTAATAATTTTGTTCGTCCATCATCCAAGAGCATTATGTTGTCAGGGCTTATATCTTTATGGATGATTCCAAATTGATGCACTTTAGCCAATGTCTGAAAGACAGGGCCGAACATTTCAATCACTCTTGACATTGAAATAGGGCCATTGTCTCTAATAAAGTCACGTAGATTGACACCATCAAGGTATTCCATTACTATATAAGCTGTATTGTTTTCTTCAAAATGTTCCTTAACAGTAACTATTCCCTCATTCTTCTTTTCATTAAAACGTGCAAGAACTCTTGCTTCCTGTAAAAAACGTTTCTTATTCTCTTCAAATATCGATTGTTTTCCTTCTTCGACAACGACATTTCGCCCCTGCCTGCTTGATATTTGTTTTAGGAACAGTTCTTTAATGGCAACTTTTGTTTCCAAATGAAGATCATATGCTATATATGTAATCCCAAATCCGCCCTGACCTTTTGCTTTTCCTAAAATGTATTTTCCATTAAGAGGCGTCATGGGTGGAAGATGATTTGCCGGAACCATATATTTTGAATTATCGAAACCACAAAAAGGGCATTTATCATTTCCGTCCGGTTTAATCTTCATACAACTAAAGCACATATTCTGAATATTCATGGTTTTCTAAGATTCGACTTAATGATACGTCGATTTTCCTTTCTCCGAGATTTCCTCGACTTACTTATCCTCATATAATGAATTACTATACATGGCATAAAGCGCACACAAACTTAGTCCCTAAAGGGATATTTGTGTGAAATGCAAAAAAGTCTAATACTTCATTATAATTATCATCAGTGTCATTCTAATCTGTTTCAGGATAAAATTCAATAAGTTGATACAACACTACAACGTATTGGGCTTTTTTCTTCCATAAACAACGCATGATTCTAATTCCCTTTTTCGTTTCTATTTATCAAATGCTGTAGTCACCTATCTCCCAGTCATCGCTTATATCGATATTTCGTTTATTTTAATCTATTTTAGGTTAAAATGATATTATTAAGAATTCGTTTACTAAACTGAGAACGGGGGGGGGCATTATGTATCCTAGAATCCGTGCACTCAGAGAAGATAATGATTTGACCCAAGTAAAGCTTGCTAAAATATTAGGAATGTCACAGACTGGTTATTCAAAATATGAAACTGGTGAGAATGATATTCCCACCTCTATACTGATTAAATTATCCTTACTCTATGACACGAGTATTGATTACTTGTTAGGAATGACTGATTACCGTAAACCATATCCAATTAATAAACCGAACGTATTTTCACTTAAAGATTATAAATCAAAGCTTAATTCTGAAATAAAAGAAAGAGCAAATCGTCAATCCAGAACACATAGCAATATGAAGCCAACTGTATAAATCCACTTATTTTTATTTCACCTAATTCTATCTGATACAAGAGGCTTCCTTTGATTACCCTTTGATTTCCCTTTGATTACTCAGTTATACGTACTGTTTGGAAACTATTGAAACGAATGTTTAAATAATTCACGGAATATAAAAGCTGTCGCAAGTTGCCTCAATAGTTCTCATGCCGATACAGAATCCAGTCGTGAATATCTTGAGTTTCTCTTTCGTCATGTTTGTTTCATCTGTCAGGGTTTCTGTTACCTTTCCACTTTTTTTGACAAGCCATGGTCGACGAATCCAAGACCAAGCTGCCCAAGAACACTCGCCTTAGCGAGGGCAACCTGATCACAGTCGTTTCAAACGAGTCAGGACCACCGGCTTAGCCGGTGGCCTGCTCAGTCCCTATAA
>AUXO013626537.1_pt1 | contig 12999 bp, 29 predicted proteins | sample 768731 | NCBI WGS metagenome assembly AUXO01 (sample SAMN02715735, study PRJNA202380) | gut metagenome | biome: sheep rumen | host: Ovis aries | place: New Zealand: Palmerston North
CAACTAGGACTCGAACCTAGACTAATGGTTTTGGAGACCATTGTTCTACCTTTAAACTATTGACGTATAAATAGGTGCCTATCACTTCTGCAGAAAGATATGGTATATGCAGATTAGCAGGGCGTACCTACAATGTTTTAAAGCCTTATAAGCACCATAGAATAGATATATGGGCTTTACTCTCCTATCTCTCCAAACTTTGATAAGAAATACGGTAGTATTGTTTGGCATACTGTCCCATTACCATTATGTTTATATCTACTCTATGCTACCTATAAAGATAGCACTTTTATTAATCTGTTAGAACTGTATATGAACCATTGTTGCCACCTTTTTCAACTCTCATTTCTCCTAGTCCACAACTAAATCCACCTAAATTAATAAAATCTATTATTTGTTGTAATGAATAACTATTTTCATTATACTGTATTTTGAACTTCATTGTCCAACCTTTAAATTCTGGTCTAAATCTAACATCTGTTCCACCATGTGCTATTCTTACATAATCTTCTCTGATAATTAATTCTTCATATTTAATTTCTACTAATTCTTCTGGTATTAAAAATGCTCCATATAAACTTACTTTATCAGGTGTCATCTTATTTCTATATGCACCACTTACTATACTTGCTTTAATACCTTTTGCTGGAAATCCAAATCTTGCTCCTTCTTTTATTGCTTGTTTAAAACTTTCTTCTGTAAATTCTTTAGGCATAGGTGTTAACCAATATAATGCTCTCATTCCATCTTCGATTGGATTTCTTATTTCTTTTTCTTTTGTCTTCTTTTGTTGTGCGTCTAGTATTTGTCTTCTACTCTTTTCATTAAAATTATTTACTATTAATGGAGTAGTTCCTTTTATTGTTATTTCTACTTCTTTAATTTTTATAGGTTTAACTATAATCTCTGTTTTTTCTGTTTCTTTCTTTTTCATTTTCATTTTCTCCTTTTTTTATATATTATATAACAAAACTATTTAAAAGTAAATATTTTTTTAACTATAAATAATTTTTACCATATCTACTTATAAAATCTTCTATTGTTTTATTATAATATTTCAACCAATACACTTCCATTTGCTGTTTTAATTCTAAATCTAATTTATGATTAAAATGTACTCCTTCATTAGATTGGTTATGATGTCTGCCACATAAATATACACAACATCCATCTTCTATTGATTTATTTCTATTCTTTCCAAAATATACTTCGTGTATATGAATATTATTTGTTGTATCACATACATAGCATTTCTTTTCATTTTGTAGTAAACTAAATCTTTTCATCTTTTTCCTTTACTTCTTCAAAATCTTCTTTATTACCTATAATTCTGACATAAAATGGAGTTTCATCTATTGCTATCTTTTTACATTTACATTCTATATATGTACCTTTTTTATCTCCTTCAATTATTTCTTTGCAATGTTTACATTTAATTTTCATTGTTCTTATATATCTTCTTCATTATCTTAAAGAAGTCCTTTTCTGATATATCATAATCTTTAGATAAATTAATTAATGCCATTGATAAATATTCCATTACATCATATATGTTTAAATCACTACCATCTTCCATACTAGCATTTAAACCTACTTTGCAATTATCTTCATCTAATTCTTTAACTAATATTTCTATTTTCATTATTCCACATCCTTTTCAATTCTTCTAATTGTTCTGGTGTTCTTGTTTCAATATCTAACTGTTGTGCTTCTTGCACTATTCCATCAATGAATATTGACATCTCTTTTGTATTATATTCTGATGTACCTTTATAAATTTTATAGTGGATGAATTGTTTTCCATTTAAAGTTGACTCTCCAACTTTTTCATAATACTTGAAATAACCTTTAGGAGATATAGAAGAAAGAATGCTAATTATTTCACTTTGTCCATAATCTTTAAGCATTTGTAAATATATATCTTCTTTTGATTTTCTTAATACATTACCTATCTCTGTAATTAATTTCCATGCATAATTATTAGCATTCAAACTTCTTTTCTCTTTATATTCTTTAACTTCAAATTGTTTATCTTTATCTTGATTATATAAATATTGTATTAATTTAATTGGTGTACCTATCATTTTCTAATCTATTAATCCTTTTTTCTAATCTCATTATTGTTATACTATTTAGTATTATAGAAATTGCTAATAAAAATATTGAAATCCCATAACCCATATTATTTAATCATCTCCGATACATCTATTATTGAATTATTTCCAGTTACTTTTGGTAATTCTCCATTCCATTTTTCAATAAATTTTTCTTTGATAATATTGTCTGTTAATGTTTGTTGCTTTAATTCATTAGCTCTTTTTTCTGCTTCTGCTTTTACTATTTTCTTTTCTGCTTCAATTTTTTCTCTTTCAAGTTCTTGTTTTGCAGTTAATACTTTTTGCTCTGCAACTTGTTTTTCTTCAATAGCTTTATTAAACTCATTACTAAAATTGAAATTAGTAATATTGAAATTGTCTATATTTAATCCATATCTTTGAACTTTTTTATTAAGTTCTACCATGCATTCGTTACTTACTTCATTTCTCTTTGTTATAAGTTCTTCTGCAGTGTATTTACTTGTTACTGCTTTAATACTTTCTTGTATTGCAGGCTGTAAAACTACATCTTGATATTTTGTTCCAACATTCTTATATAAACTTGTTGCTTTTTTACTATCTACTCTATAATTTACTGCTAATTTCATTGCAACTAATTGTAAATCTTTGCTTGAACTTTCTGTTTCTATTTCTATTTTTTGAACTTGAATATTCATCTTAACTATTTTTTCAATAATAGGTATTTTAAAATTAATACCTTCATTCATTTGTGTATCTACAACTTTTCCAAATCTTACTTTAATTCCTACTTGTCCTGAATTAATAGTTCTAAAACTCATAAAGAATAACATTAATACTATAACTACTAAAACTGCTAACAAATAAACTATTTTTACTTTTCTATCTATTTCATACATATTTATACCTCCTAGAATGGTAAATCTTCATCTGTTACAATAGGTGTTTTTCCATCTACGATGTTAGGATTTTTTACTCTACTTGTTAATATATTAATAGAGTCTGCTACTACATAAGTTCTTGTATGATATTCTCCATTATCATCACGCCAATTATCAACCCTTAATTTTCCTGCTATTTCTACTTTGTCCCCTTTTTTAGCATACTCATTTAAATATAATGCTTTTTTCTCAAATACTACAAAATCTATAAAATCACTTTCATAAACTCCATCTTTGTTTTTTATTCCTTTTTGTACTGCAATAGTATTTTCTAATACTTCTTTATTATTTTTTGTATATTCTAATTTTAAATCTTTACATAAGTTGCCAGTGATTGCTATTACATTCATATTTCTTTCTCCTATCTATTTAATGCTAATTTAACTGTTTCTTCAATTATATCTTTATCTATATGTTTTTTTAGATTTTCAATTACACAACATATTGTTGCTAATGTAGAAGCTGGAGTTCCTAATGTTGTTCCCCAATTATCAGTTGCAAATACTACACTATACTTTGCGTCTTTTATATGTCCTAAAATCTCCCATTTAATTTTTTCTTTTTCATCTTCTTCTAATTTTTGATATAATTTTTTATCTGAAATTTCTTCTTCCTTATTTAATTCTTCTAACATATCATTTAATAATTTAATTAATTCTTCTTTTTCCATTTTAATTTTCTCCTTCTTTTAATTTAATTCCTTCTTTTTCTAATCTTTCTATTATGTCTTCAACCTTTACTGATGTGTCTTTTTGCAAACTCCATACCATAAAATTTCCTTTTAATTCTTTTTCAAATATTTCTTTTATGTGTTTGCTATTTGTAACTGGACTTCCATAACCGTGGTCTGTTGGTTCTCCTCTACATTCACAAGTTTCTATATATTTGAAATTTATTCTTCTATGAAAACTTGGATTTGCTAATAAAAATGCTATTTTTTCTCTATTGAATGGTTCTCTATCTGTTTTTGCTCTTAATACTAAATAACCTTCAAAACAATTATGTGAAAATGCACATGTAACATATACATTACATCTATAGCCTGCTTTTTCTAATAAATCTATAACTATGTAATAATATGAACCTGCTTTAATTATTTCATCAGTAGATATTCCACAATGTACTGAACCATTTATTACTATATTTAAAATCTTTTGTGATTTTTTATTAGGTACTTCTGCAATCATATCTGTTGGTATTCCTGTCAAATAGTTAGGTACATTTACTTGAAAACCTACTACACTATCATAAGTTGATTTTCTTTTTATTACATTTCCTAATAACTTTGATATATCTATATTTTTTTGCTCACTTTTAATTTTTTTAGATAATTCTTCATCTCCATGTAGAAATAAATCCCATGCTTCTTCTAATGAACGTGTGCCTGTAAAACCTGAACTTCCAGTTTCACTTTCTTTATCTGCACCTGTTCTTCTTTTTTTCTTATCTAAATCATTGTATAATTCACTTAAACTTGTATAACAACTTAATGTATAATTATCTCTATTTACATTTATCATTAGTCACACAACCTTTTAACTTCACTATACCACGGATTTGAACTATCTAATTTTCCTATAATGATATTTAAATCATCTTTTTGCATATTTTTTATAATAGTGGTTTTTAATATTGACTCTTTATCAATTCCTATTTCTAATAACTTTGTTGCATTTATTAATGCTCTCATAGATACAATATATCTTAAACCTGATTTATTTACTGCATTTCTTAAATCTCTGATAAATTTAAATAAATCATTATCATAAGCTAATGTTCTTTCTACATCTTCATCATAATCGAATTGAACTACTACAAATCTATCTAATGTAGCTCCATCTAAAACATTTCTTCCTACATATACCATGTCTGCACCAGTTCCATAAGTATTTCCTGCACATACTACTCTAAAATCTTTATGTGCTTTTACTCTTCCTATTGGAAAATCAAAATACTTATTTGCTATTGCTCCATTTAATATAATTAGTGCTTCTGGACAACTTGCGTCTATTTCATCTAGGAAGAACATTCCACCATTTGTAAATGCTTTATAAAACTCTGTTTCATGATATTTACCATTTGCGTCTATAAAACCTGTTAATTTAAAATCTTGATTTACTGCATTAGTTGTATAAAAATCTAGTCCTAATGCTTCTGCAACTTGTTCTAATGTATGGTTCTTTCCTGCACCTGCACCACCTACTAACATCAATGGTACATTACTTGCAACTATCTTACATATTCTTTCAAATTCTTTATGAAACAATCCTGTTAGTTCTTTTTTAACTACTCCATCTGTTTTTATTTCTATTTTTTTAGGTAATGCTCCATAAGTTTCTTCTATATAATTATCTAATTGTGTTTTTAATCTTTCTTTTAAATCATCAATAGCTAAATCTTTACCTTTTTCTATAATAGCTTTAGTCATTGCTTCTTTAAATGGGTCTTCACTTTCAACTTTTTTACTTAACTTATCAATACTCTTTGTTAATTTTCTAATAAGTTCTGCATTTTCTTCTTCTTTAGTTTCTATAATTTCTTCTGGTTCATTTATAGGTATAAGCATTGCGTCATTAAATGACCATGTTATACTTTCACTTCCTAAATTCAAATGATAATTACCATTGTCTGTTATCTCTGTTATTATATATTCTTTTCCTCTATATTTTTTCATATCATTATCAAACCATAAACCATCATAATCTTTTTCTTGTAGTTTAGGTCTGACTCTAACTTTTTGTCCAATTTCTAACATTTTTCTATTTCTCCTTAATTACTTTTTCAATTTCACTTTTTCTTTTTCTTTTAACTTCTACAATTTGTGCTAATCCTTTTTTTGGTAGCCATATTGCAATTAATTTATCAAATCTTTCTCCATAAGCTAATTCATACATACTTAATTGCCATGAAAGATATTCTAAATCTAATTCTGCAGTTGTTTTAATATCACATAAACATCTTTTTCCATTAATGTTAGCTATCATATCAAATCTTCCTGCATATAATCCTTTGTAACATACTATTTGTTCTTGTTCTAATACTTCAATACTATTTTTTTCTTTTAAATCTAAATATTGATTTATAGAATTTTGTATGTATACACTATCAATTTCATATTTTTGTTCATTCTCTAATTTTTCTATAATAGAATGTACTTTTGTACCATAAATTGCTTTGTTCTCTAAAATCCATTGAGGTACACCTTTATATTTATTAGGGAATATTTTTTCATGTAATATTTGACTAACACTAGGTATTATTTCTCCTTCATACAAATAAAGGTGTAATTCATCAATGTATTCAATCATATATTTATGCTTAATGCTACGCTTTCTTTTACTTCTGATGTTTTAGAAAACTCTTCTGCAATATCAGGTAATTCTTTTTTTAATCTTGCACTATCTATTGTTGTTCTTGTAGTACCTTTTTTATAAATTGCTTGTATAGTTCCATCATCTGTTTGCCATGATGTAATATTATACTTTTTCATTGCTTCTAATAAACTTTCACGCAACTTTTTTTCTTCTAATTCCATTTGTGATTTTAAAATTTCAAAATCAATGATTTTTTTAATAACTTCTTCTTCTGCTACTAATTTTTTCTCATTTTCATCATATCTGATTATTTCCATTTAATTCTCCTTTTTAGAACTTGTTATTATTTGACTAGCTTCAAATATAGTTAATTCATTTACTTTTTTCTTTCCTAAAGAACTTAATATTTGTTTTAACTCATCTATATTATCACTAAACAATTCTTTTATTTTTTCTTGTTGCTTATCAGTTGCATATACAATTACTTGGTCTGTATCTTCTTTTTGTACTTTAATTGGTTTAACTTCAACATCTGTATCTTTATCTGGTTCTTTAAATTCTTCTGCTTCACTATCAGAATATACTCCACTATATGCTAATTTACTATTCTTTAAAATAACTCTGTCCATACATCTTTTTAAAGCCATTGCATAAGGGTAATCATTAGTACAATTTCTAGAACTAACTTCGCCAATTTCAAATATTCGTTGCTTATCATCTTCTAATTTTGAACTATCATACTCAAATACTAAACTTCCATTGTACGTTGTAGTATAATTTTCATCATTAGAATAATAAGTTACGCATTTCGGATTGAATTTTAATTCATCAGGTAATGTATCATTGATTTTTAAACAACCATTATGACTAATAATAAGTCCTGTATATGCCATCTTACCACTTTTGGTTCTATTCATTAAAATCCAAAAATCACTTTCATCTAATACATCTTTGTATTGTTCTGAATTAAGCATTTTAATTACTGTTTCTTTTGCACTTATGTATTTTGGGCTTTGCCATACTGGTAAATTCTTATTATCTTTTGCACTATATTCTTCTGTCTTTTCTCCAAAATCGAATTGTTCCTTTTTCTTCATCCACTATTCCTCCTTCCATTTTAATTATATAAAATATTGCATTAAAAGTAAATAACTTTTTAACATTTACTGCAACATTTTTAACAACTTAATTGATTTTCTTATTAAATCAACTTTTGGTATTGTTACTATTTCTTGATGTTTACTTTTTTTATCTTTTAAATCTTGCTTTATTAATAACTTTGTTAACTCTTCTATTGCAATATCTATCACATTAAATCACTCATATCTTTTTTAATTGGTAAATATTTATAAATTAATTTTTCTAATGTTTGTGCGTCATATTCATCTAAATCATCATAAGTGACTTCATTACCTTTTTCTTTTAGAATTGGTATTAATGTTTTTATCATTAAACATTTATCATAATGTTCATTGTCGTATGTACTTAAATACATCTCTTTACCACATAAATTGCAATATATAATATAATCTTTACCCATTCTTTCTTTTTCTTCTATTGTCTTTAAATACCTTGTAATAAAATGCAATTTTGGTGGTTCATCAGCTCTTTCTCCTTTAAGATGTTCTTCTAATTTATTCAACACATCTTTATATTCATAAGGTTTTAATCTACTTGCCCACTCATCAACTGCTTCTTTCCCATCTAGAGAAAAATATGGGTAATATGCTTTTATTTTTTTTATAAAATCTTGTACTTCTAATTTTGTCATAAATTCACTCCTCTTTTGCCCAATCATCTAACATTTTCATAAATGTTTCTTTTTTCTTTTCTTGCTTTAATTCAAAAATACCTTTCCAACTATTTAAAATAGATTGTTCTATCATTTTTATTTTTGTATCATCATCATAATTGTTGAGTTTATTAATTAATAAATTTATTGCTCTATCACTATTTACTGCTTTTATTTTTTTTCTTAATTCTAAAAACTCAATAAAGATATTATTTACATCATCATTTTCAAAATATTTCTTTTTATTATTTTCTTTTATTCTTATTCTATTATCTTTCTCTTTCTCTTTCTCTGTGTTACATTTTGTTACATCGGTGTTACATTGTAACATTTTTTCATTCTCTAATTCTATTTTTTTCTTTATTTCTCTATGTTTTCTAACTCTTTCTGCTACACTAGTTTCACTGCCTATACACTTTTGAGTTTCAATTAATGTATAACTATTATCTTCTTCTACTTTTAATAACCCACTATTAATTAAAAATCCTATAGTAATTCTTACATCTTCTATATCTTCATCTATTTGCAAAGCTATTTCTTCCTCAAATGTATCTTCTACATGGTCGAAATATAAAACTCCTTCATCTTGCAAACTTAATAATTGCATTTTTAGATATATTATTGTATATGTATCTCCTCCTGCAATTTTTCTTAATTTTTTTATTCTTTTATCTGTAAAGAAATCTTTTTTTAATCTTAACCAATAATATCTTGTGCTAGCCATATTATGCTACCTCAAAAAAATCTGTTATTTCTTTATCTTTATCTACTAACTTTGTTAAGCAATATGCAATTCTTTTTGGACATGCTTTTTTTCTACATAATATCAATGATATATATGTATCTGATATTCCTACTTGGTCTGCAATATAACCTTGCTTATATTTGCTTTTCCACGCCTTTGCATATTCTTCTTTTATCATATAATTCATTTTAACACCTCCTATCTAAATTATAATATTTATTGCTAAAAATTAAAATACTTTTTTACTATTTTTCATAATGTTTTAATTGTTCACATACATCTATTACATCCCATAATAAATCATAGATTGTATATTTTTTTCCACCAAATATTGTATTTTCATCTATATACTTATAATCTCCGTAATGTGCATAGTCCCATCCAAAATAACATGAATTTTCTTTTATTAATCTTACATGACTAATATCTTTTCCTGTATATGTTACTCCACCATGTACTTGTATTTCATCATCTAAATCTTGTAATCTATTATAGAATAAACTACACTTTGGTAATTTAATATAACAACATGGATGACTACCACAACTTGTTATGTAATATTTATATTTTAAATATTTACCTTTTAAAATTATTTTAGGTCTTCTTCCTGTAAATCCTGTATATATCTCTTTCATTATTCTTCATCTCCTTTATGTGAACTTAAAAATGTAACTTTTTCTGCTACTAATTTATTTGTATATGTTCCATCATTCATTGTTTCTGACTCTATCTTACCTTTAATACCAATAACATCTCCTTTTGTACAATATTTTTTTGTATTTTCTGCTATATTGCCACTTAACTCAATATTTATAAAATCTGTTTCATATTCCCCTTTTTCATTCTTATAACTTCTTGGCACTGCTAATGTTATTTCACACTTACCATCTTTCATTTCTAATTCATTTGCTAATCTACCAACTAAAATTAATTGATTTAACATATTATTCATTCTCCTTTATCTAATATTTCTAAAATATTTTTTAATATAGTATCAAGTGTAATGTCATAATCATCAAATATTTTTTGTTGTATCTCTATATATTCTCTTACTTCTTTTATTATGTCTTCTTTTTGTTGTAGTAATTCTACCTTTCTATCACTATCATATAAAATACTAGCAACATAATTTTTTAGTTCTCCCATATTGTTTGCCATTTGTATATCGTGATTTGCTATTGCTAAATACTTATCGAAATCTTCACTCATTACTTATCACTTCCTAACTCACAATATAATCTTTGTGGATAATCTTGTTGTATTATTTTTCCACCATTTTCTTTACAATTTTTTATAAAATCTTGATTATCTTTAATATTGAAATATACAAGACATAATAAACCCATAAATATAACAGGAATACCAACCATAATTTCTTGTAATTTTTCACTCACTCTTTATCAACTCTTTTCTCTATCTCATTGATTTTATCTACAATGTGATAATTACAAATATAGACCTGTGGTTTGTTTGCCCACTCTTTTAACTTATTCCAATTATTATTTAATCTTTCTATTTCTCCTATTAAATGGCATAAATCTAGTGTATCTAATGTTGTTTGGTCTTCATTTGTTTCTTCTAAATATTCTTTTATATCTTTTATTATTTGTGGAGTATAGTTAGTTGTAAATGGTTTATAGCTCATTCCTTATCAACTCCTTTTAATATATTATTGGTATTGTGTATTAAAACATCAAAAGTTATATTTGCTCCATGATAATTACATTCTAATACTTCATTCATGTATTCTATTGCTTTATCTATTCTTTGCTCTTGTTTTTCAACCTCAAACTCTAAATCTGATATTCTCTTTAATAAGTCGTTTATTACTTTGTTTTTCATATCTTATTTACCTCTACCATTTAATTTTATCTTTTAAATAATTTTCATCAAACTCTCTGTCATTCATCATTTGTGTAAAAATATCTATCATATCTCTCAATAATTGATAACAATGTATTCTTTGACTATCTTCTAAATTTTCATATTGATTATATAAAATTTCTCTATATAATTTACTTATTTCTTCAAAACTTAAATCATTTTCTATTTTTTCTTTATATTCAAATATTTTATCTAAATTCATAATCAATTCACTCCTCCACTATATCAACATAATCATATTTTATTTTCATTATTAATACATAAATCCAAAACTTTATTCCTTTTCTTTTGAACATCTTCAATTTTACTTTAAATGTTCCATTTAATATTTTTGGGTAACTCATTACATATATTTTTTTCATTTCTTTTTTCTTGTTGACTCCTCTATAGCTTTTAATAATTCTTTTTCCCTTTTAGACAACTTCTTTATTTTCTCTTTTGATGATATAAGTCTATCTTGTAAATTTATAACTTTTTCTTGTAACTCTATTATCTGTGTTTTATATGTTTCTATTTCATTTTCCAATGCATTTATTTTTCTTATCATATTAATTTCCTTTTTTAAACTATTTTTTATTTTTTTTAGTTAATAAATCATCAATCATTTTTTCAACTTTATTTAATTCTTTAGTGTATCTTAATTGACTAGCTATAATTTGTGTTTCATCTTCACAATTGTTTTTCAATAAATTATATTCAAATTCTAAATCTGCTAATTTATTGATGTGTTCATTAATTTCTTTATTCATAATTACCTCCTTTATTTATTATCATTATATAATACATCTACTCAAAAGTAAATATAAATTTACATTTAATACACAAAAAAAACACCTCTTTTATGAGGTATTTCCTTCGAGTGAACTTACGCTAGTCAAAAAAGTGCCGAGCAATCATTTTATTTAAGGGGTAAAAACTCAAAAACATAACACACACATTTAATTATATTTTCGATTGCTCATTTTAATATTACCACTTTCTATTTACGTTGTCAATTTACTCTACTTCTTTTAAAGGTGTAGAACTAATCCAATAATCTTTTCCTGCTATATTAATTAATGCAGTATTTTCTTTTACATTAATATCTTTTACTGTGTATGTACCTGTTAATTGAACTCTACTACCTTTATGTAATATCTGGTCTACTTTCTCTTTAGATACATTTGCTTTTTTTCTAAAAGCATGTAACCCACTCATATTAATAGTCATAACTTGGCATTTATTTGGGTTTTGTGAAAAATACCAATTTCTTGTTCCGTCCCAGTGGTCGAATATAGCTATATGATTAGAACTCCATATACATAAATCTCCTGGGTACATAGCTGTAACTGGTACTTCATCAAAATATTGTTTTAAAACACTTAACTTTGGTTCTACTAACATATTCTTAACATTACCACAACCACTTAATATTGATGTTGGTAAATTTAAAACTTCTACCATATAGAATTGTGCTAAATCCCAACACTGTGCTCCATAATAACCATCAAAATCAATGTACTTTCCATTATATTTGTTTTTAAATTGTTCGTATGTCATTATTGTTCATCTCCTTTTTCATCTAAATATTTAATTATTAAATTCATTAAGGCACTTAAGCCACTTGCTATTGCCCCTAATAAAGCTGATTTAAGCAATGTTTCATCAACTCTAGTCACATTATTCAAAGACATTATTAAACTCGCTAAAAAGCCTTGCAAAAATGTCTTATACGCCCTTTCTACTATATTATTCTTTAATAATTTTTTCATAATTACCTCCTTTATTCTCTCCAACCTAATACTTTATATATTTTAACTTCATTATTTGAGCCAGTTGTTACTCCATTAGAAGTAAAATTCAAATAATAACCAGCTTGATGTGATATAGATGTTCCATTTATATATGCTATCTTTGTTAATAACTGTGGTGTAGAACCTAAATTACTCCAACATATCAAATTTGCATAAGCAGACATTGCTCTAGGCACTCTTATACTTTGTAAACCTGTACCATTTCCAGTTGCTTTTCCAAAAAATATTTCTATATATGCATAATTATTTGCAGTTTCACTTAATGTTATTGTTCCTGTTGAACCCGAACTATTTTCATATAATGTTACTGGTACATTTGCTAATTTTCTCCATGAACCTCTTACTCCATTGCTCCAACCATTATAATAAATACCTTGTTGTGCATTATCTCCTATATATAATTGACCTTTCCAAGATGTACTATTTCCAAATTCTAATACAACTCCATTGTTTGG
>AUXO012650348.1_pt1 | contig 12997 bp, 15 predicted proteins | sample 768731 | NCBI WGS metagenome assembly AUXO01 (sample SAMN02715735, study PRJNA202380) | gut metagenome | biome: sheep rumen | host: Ovis aries | place: New Zealand: Palmerston North
GTAGCCTCATAGCTGTTAAGAAGTTTAGTTGACATATCTATCCTCCAATAATTTATTATAAGCCATAAGGCTTTATTTTACAACAGTTCCGTATCGGGTATATACAGAGTATGCCCGACAACGTAAGGCTGATTAACCTTATGCCCGTCTTCCTCTGCATTGTCATAGGTGACACAGGCCGCATACCCAATAGTGTCGATTGCTTTAGACAACTGATTAGTCTTTTCATCCGCAGGTGTTATAGCAGCTGTTGAAAGTACATTTAGCAGTTCGGTGTGTATAGCGTTTTTATCTGTCTTACTTGATGCAAACCAAGCACTTATATGATTCCACAGCCAGTTCCACCATTTAGCAGGAGCAGTATAGCCTACGTCTACACCGTCCTGATAGTAAGGATTTTCAGGCTTTGAAATAGTCGCTGAGGGGTCAGAAGCAAAAGTTGCAGGTGCAGAAGAAGCATTTGGAAAGTTTTGTTGTGTCAGTGAACCGTTCATATTTTCCCTCCTAACGCAGATACAGCGTATGCCCCATAACTTGGTTTACTGCCTTAACAGTGCTACTAATTCTAGTACGGGTGATTAACCCAGAGTTACGGTCATAAGACTCTATACACAACAATTTACCTCCTAGGGCATATTGTACTGGGAGTACATCGTTGTAAACTTGTGTAGGATATAATGCAGAGTAGCTACATCTTTTCCAATTCTGCCCGAAATTAGGTGTGTACAGACCATCAAAATATTGAGAAGCTGAGCTACCACGTATACCTATTATGGCATTGGCTTCGCCTCCATATCTAAAACACTTACGGTCAATATTGTAAGTTGAAGACTGTATGATGCCCGGGGTATCACTTATAACTTCGTAATCAGATATGTCATCTGTCAATTCTTGAGTTGTATATATCCTCAGATTACGATATGAACCTGAGCTTGGAGAAAATGCTTGTAACACTACAAATCTGTCTGGGGTGCCGACTATGTCACAATTTCTTACTGGAAAAGTCCAGAATGTCACGCCATCTTCAGTTACTCTACCTGCCTCGTAGTAGCCACCACTAAAGTTAATGCGAGCGTCCCTATAGTCTGACCCACTGGTATATGTAGTTATCCCAAGCAGCACATACTCTTTAGTAGCAGTTCTTTCTATGCTATACAGGTTTGTATTAGTTGATGTCATATCAGACTTGAAAACAACATTTCCTGAAGCGTCTATTATTATTGTGTATAGCGTATCGTATCTGTAACTGACCAGTCTGTCAATAACAGTGCACCTATTACGAAGATGCTGTATTCTAGGGGCTATTGCTCTGGTACAGTCGCTTTGGTCATCATCCATTATAGTAACTGATGACCAGTTATCTTCTGCAACAAGAACTGTTCCCACTAAAGACTTACCTGCTGCAAGTGCGTATGTATCATAAGTAATCCAAAAGGTCTCAAGGTCACCAAACTTGCTAACTACTGTGGCAGAGGTACCTGTTCGATATAGCTCACCTGTCAAAGGAGCAGCAGTAGATACCGTTGTCCAGTTACTTCCGTCTGTTGTATATCGAAGTGTAGGCTCTTGATTGGCAGCAAGATTAGTATACAAGTAAAGTTTATTGTCGTACACAGCTATAAAAGGACGACGTACATACTGTGAGTATATCCCTGTAGACTCCAAACTAGCGACCTGAGTCCAACTATGTAAATCCACAGAACGCCATAAACGCCATTCAGTAGTTATGTATCCACTGCTACCGGATGCTGAGTACAGAAATACATACCAGTAGCCATTATAGTGTACCACACCGTAATAACCATTATTAAAAGTATGCACACTATTGTTTGTAATAGTTACATAAATTTCTGTTTTTACCCAATGTACTAAATCATAGCTGTACACAAAGCTATCCTCTACAGCACCACTGCCAGTGGTTACCGTATCCTGTGCAACTCCGAAAAATACACCATCAGCTTCATGTATATCAATTATGTTACCATTGTAGAATCCATTAGGTATGAGCTCTACTCCATCTACATACACAGGTTGTCTCTGCCATCGTTCAAAAACATTACTCTTGTCATATAAAAAAGCATCAATCTGAGCATCTGCTTTTATTGTCACGGCTTGAGAAAGCTGTGTGTTATCACTTCCATCAAGGGTTATTCCTGCATCCGTTACAACGTTCTGCATTTCAGTCAGCATATTCTGAGCGTCTGTCTTTGCCTGACCAAGGCGTTTTGTTGCTCCTCTGAAAAGCCAGTTCCACCACTTAGCAGGAACAGTCTTTCCAACCCTTACGCCCTGAGTATAGTCAGTTCCTGTAGGCTCCTGAATTGTCTGAGCATCACTTGCGTATTCTGTAATTGTTTCCTGTGAAAGGCTTGGTATCATTCTTTGTCCTCCTAAATATGTGTTACAAGCACCTGAACTGATGCTCCGATAAAAAGTCTGTCAAACATAGACTGCACAATCGCTGTGAAACGGGCAGGGATAGTCGGCCCAAGTACAGCATTCAGTACGTCTACATATCCGTTATTGTAACTTAAGTTATAGTCAGTGCTGTTTAAAAAAGTATGCAGCAGAGAGTCTATAACCATAAGCGAGTCAGCAGAAGCAGAAGAGGTATTGCTCAAAGCAAGTAATATTTCCCTGTACTGTGTAGTCGTAAGAACTACAGGAAAGCCTGCCTCTTCTCCTGTTGCAAATACACCATCTCCTGTCTGATATGCCCTGTACACGTCAGCCCAGCCGTTGTCATAGTCATACTCGTCAGTGTCAAAAGCATCATCCGTAAATACAAGGTACATACCGCCTGAAGGGTCTGTAAAAAGACTAAAAAGCTGAAGCCCCATAAGGTTTCCTATAAACCTCAAATGAGGTGTGTCAGCAGTCTCAATGCTCAGCTCACGAAAGTAATCACAGTGGAAGTCCATACTCTGATGCAAAAAGTTATAGACTGCCTTGATAAAACCTTTAGTCACGCTTCCGTTGAGCTGCTTTGCGACGTATTCTCTGTCAGGCTCTTCGTAAAGTATTGCCATATTATGCCTCACTTACAGGCTCATCAAAACTTACACGGCTTGGGGCAATCAGACCAATATTACCTTCATTGAAAGCCGTAGAATCTGACCATGTAACCCCGTCTGTTGAAACCTTGATATCAAGTATTTCGTGATAGCGGAGTGTCGTGTCCATAGAGTCAATCAGATATGCTGTAGTATAGTTTGCACCAATTTCACGAGAGTTTGAAAGAGCCTGCAAAGCTCTCTGTATCTCAAGCTTTCTCTCTGCTGTAAGCAGGGAAGAAACCTTGACCTTGATGAAGAGGTTTACGGCTACAGGAGCATAGTAGTTCATAGAAAAGTTCTGACCATTTTCCATAGTGTAGGACTGATGCCTTGCTGTTCCGTCGTCATAAGTCTGTGCTGTCATATGACGGTAATATTCCTGAGCAATTTTATCTGAATATCCCTGAACGAAAACTATGGCTTTTTTCGGAGGAACTGTCTTTCCACCGAGTATCATAGAAGAGTCGTAGTTAGGATTGTATAAAACCACAGCCTTAGAAACACCGTCAAGGGCATTCAATCCCTGACTTGCTCCTGCCAAAGGAGAGATAGCTTCATTAGTCATAAGGCGTGTACGCAGGGAAGAAATGCTCTCAACACCGCTTCCCGGCTGAGGAGCACCTGATACGAATGACTCAAGATTTGGAACGTCTTCTTCTGTTGCTGTCTTAAGTTCTGTGATTGCTCCGAGTGCAAAATAGACAGGGCCTGTAACGGTACAGATGAGCACAACTTCTTCTGAGGCTCCGGCTGCAATATCAACAGCATAAATAGGGTTGAAAGTATACTCAGTGCCTTCGTACTCAACCTTTGCAACCATATCAGGAGTGATGTGGCAGACACCTGCGCTTGTAGCAGTTGCAGTACAAGCCACTGTAGTATATGAACCCTGTTTTCTTGGCAGTCGTGCGATTTTTGAAAGGCTTAAAAGCTGCTGGTCTGAACAGTCTGCTATGTTGAAAGCCTGTGCGACAGCATACATAATACGCTGACATACGGTAGCCATATAGCCTATACCGATTATCAAAAGCCAAATTGGAGAGGCAAGGGAAACCTTGAACTGAACGACTTCGCCCTTCCTATTCTTTACGTCATTGTCAACCATAAACTGATTGATGTAATCAAGAAGCGAGAGAGCATTTTCAGTCGGTGTGTTTACTATGTAACTTCTTCCGTCAAGTTCTACCATTTTAAGCTCCTGTATTTATAACAATCTTAGCCATATTAACTACCAGTTTTCCTTTGTCAGCTGTGTAGACAGGAGAGTAGAGCACTGTGTCAAGATAAGTTTTAAGATTTGCCCTGACCTGAGTATCTACCTCAGCAAGAGATACCTGCTTGTTCAGATACTTTACCCAGTCTACACCACGCTCAGGCATAAGAGGAATAGTATCTTTTTCAAGATAAGCTATGACGTTGGCCTCCTGGTCTTCTTCTGCTCCTTCAGGAACAGAAAGAGCAATACCGTCAACCTCGTCTATATCCCAGTTCCATCTTTCGGCTTCAGGGTCTTTACTTGATATAAGTAAAAGCTCCATACTTTCCTCCACTTATATAATAACACACAATATGCTATGACGCAATAACTACTGACTGCCCTGCAGCAGACACTTTTACTTTTATTTTGCCCGAGGCAGAAACAGGCCCCGACTGACTTGGCTTTGTACCGTTTACTGTTATCTCCGCAGATATATCACCCTCAAGTACTACTTTGTTCCCGCTCCCGTCAAGTACATTATCACCCGTGCCTTTAATGCTTCCGCTTCCTGCTCCGTCAGAGTTTGCTATATCTCCTGCGGTTACACCACTGACAGAAAAAGCAATCTCGTCGAAAAACACTCCTTTGTTGCCCACAAGTACTTTTGTTGAAGGTGTGCTTGTTATTGTAGGAGCAGGGCCTGAACCGCCTGTAATCTCAAGTGTACATCCGTCTACAGCTACATTACTCATTACTTCTTTATCTCCAAATTACCGTTAATCTTTACAGAGGCTGCTCCTGCCTCAATAACGCTTCCGTCTTTTACCGTAAGAGTTATTTTCTTGCTCTCTGTGACTATTGTATTACTGTTAGCATCCGTGATTGTAACGCCTGAACTGCTAGTAACAATTTTATTATGGTTATTACCATTGGCGTCTTCGAGTGTAATGCCACTTGAGGTAGTAGTTACCTTGTTATGGTTTTTGTCCTCAAATGCAACTCCGTTTGTAGTCGTGTCTATCTTGTTCTTAAACTTATCCTCGAAGGATACTCCGTTGGTAGTAGTATCTACTTTATTCCCGTTAGCATCTTCAAGCTTGATACCATTTTTGTCTACAGTAAGCTTATTCGGGCCTGTAAGCTTTACCTTATCCTTGTCTACCGTAATCAGCTGTGTTGCCGTAACGTCATCACAGACAGGAATAGCCTTAAGACCTGAAACATCATAAGGAGGCATAGTTCCCGTAGAGATAAAAGTCTTTATGTCTACGACAGGAGATTGTGAAGAAATCAGAAGAACACGGTCACCTACAGTAGGAACAGGCTTTATGCCCCAGCCGTTTATACCGAGCACCAAAACCTCAACGTTTGTAAACTTAAGTTTACCACATAAAACGTCTACCCGTCCGTCTGAATACTTTATAACCTTGGCATAAGTTGCAAAAGTATACCCCTCAATCAACTCACGGAAATAAGTTGCATCTACTCCTGCCCTGCTTTCGTGAGCAAGCGTAGCATTGATTGCGTTATCGCTCATAAATTAGCCGTCCTTTGCACTGACTTTATTCTTGATGTTATTCAAGAGCAGTGACATATTATTAGCGGTGAATGTGGAAAATGTAAACTGTGTTTGCACTATGTACCACAAATCTCCCATATTCTTGTAAGCGTCCCTTACAGCGTCGATATTGACTCTTGTCCTGAAATATTTAGCGTTAATGTAAATTACCTCTCCCGGTAAAAGCCCCGGATTAAAAGGTGCTGTAACCGTAGCATTTTCAGAAGTGAGGGTTGCAGAACCGATTGCGTACAATGCTTTTACCGATGTCGGTGTAGCATTACTGTATGAACATCTGCATAAAAGGTTTCCGCCGTGGTCAAAGCTTAAACGCAGAGGAGGCAGAGAAGAAGTAAGGTCTTTCGACGAAGTCTTAATCAGGTTTACTCCTGCTGAAGCAAACCCTGTTCCAATCGTAAAGGTTGCAAACAGTGAGTTCAGCCATGTTATACACTCCATACAGCTTCGGAAGTGCCTTGTTCCTTTTCCGACTGTAAATGTTTGAAATCTCCAGCCACCCGGCTCTATAGGGATAGTTGTAACAACGTCTGTACAGTAAGGACGCAGGGAAGGATACTTTGTACACATAGCATTTACGCAGGTGAGTATCAGAGTCTGCGTATCTACTGTGTCCTGTGTAAAGTCTACCTCAAAGTCTCCCTGAGCATAAATGTCCTTTACGTCTGCCGTGGTTACTGTAATGACGAGCTCACCGTTAGGGTTAGGCTTCGCCATATAGCAGTTTGTTATCTGCCCTATGAATGAGATATGGATACCACTGTTATAGTAGCCTACATCGACTTCAGCATAATTATATGCCATAGTATCAATGTTAGCGTCCATATTATAAATGGTGATAGTTACCTGATTTACAACGTTGGCTATGCTCCACTGACCTGAAACCGTAATGTTAGGTTTCTGTCCTGTTCTAGGGCATACAATCTGAAAATCAAGGTCGCTGATTTTTGTATTTCCTTTCAGCACATCCCAAGCCTTACTGAGCGAAGTTCCCCCAAAAATAGAAAACCCACCTGAAGGCTCAGGTTTTGTACGGCAGAGACGAACATTAATGTAACGGTCGAAAAGTTCCTCGTTGCTTCCTCTAAGAAGCTGAGCCATTTCTTTCAGCGTCTTACTCATTCGCTGGGTACTCCTATAACAAGATAAACTTCCTGAAGGCTATCGTGTCCGATATCCTCAAGTTCTGTAACCACGCCTACAGTGTAAAGCGTATCGCCTTCAAAGTGAAGCGTATTAGGGTAAAGAACAAAGCTTCTTTCGGGAATATCTTCTGTATCTGAAACAACCTCAAGTGAGCATATCCAGCGTCCATACGTGTCAGACACATCATCCGTGTCAAAATGCAGGGAGCAGATAAAAGACAAATCTCCGGCTGTCATTACCTGCTTTACGTCATTTTCGTCTGCCCCAAGTGTAGTATTAAGCAATCTGAAGGAAGTACAGTTCAGTTCCATAATTACTCCTTAAAACGTAAAGCCTAAAATCTTTGTAGCTACGTTTGTTACTGTACTCATTATAGCAGAGTTTCTTCCTAAGTTCAAAATAGTATTTGCAGGAATTGAGTTGTTTGCTACCGTACCGAGTACCTCGTCAAGGTTTCCAAGCAGGACAGAGTTCTGAAGTACCTTTACTTCCTGCACGGTGTACTGTACACGCTTTACTCCTGCTCCTTTAGTAGAAGAAGAAACCTGAAGGTCTTGAATTAAAACATCTACAACCTCACCTGTATCAGTTTTGAACTTTACTTTCTGCCTTGAGTCAATGGCAGCTTCAAGAATTGCCTGCTGTGCCTGAACGGTAGGCTTAATCAGTATTCCTGTTTCAAGCAGAGGAGAAAGGGAAGATATGTAACCTGCACCTGACCACACTCGAGGGCGTGGAGCAGCATTATCGGTAATGTAGTCTTTCTTTTGGTCTGCCTGAGTTATAAGCATAGTTGTGCCTATATCAACAGCACGACGCATTGTGAGGCTTTCACTCTTTATTGGAATAAAACAGAGAGAAGGCTGCTCAAGGGATGTAAGAATATTATCAAGTGTTTCTGCACCGATACCTATTAAAGCTCCAACAGTCTTTTGCCCAAAATCCTCAGCTAGGTTTGAACCCGTCTTGGCTGCAAAGTCCATGCCCGCCTGAGCAATTTTATCTATCAAGTTACTCATTTATTCCTCCTATCTCTGTGTCGTACTATTGTCAGTACCAAAATGAAGCTGGTCTAGTATACGATTAGCGTTAAACTCAGGGTACCTGTTCAGGAATATAGTTCGAAGTTCAGGGTCATTATACATAAGATTTGCAACTGCTGTATTGCCTGAAATCTCACGCAGAAGCTTTACGATTTCATCGTCTGACTGTGCATTAAGGCTTGTACGCAGGGCAGAGTTAATCATAGCCTCAAAGTTGGTTTCCCAGTCATCAGCATCGTATAGACCCATTGTAATCCCACGAATGAGATATTTGTCCATATCTTCATACTTTGAGTTAGTCAGGAAAGAAGATAATTTTGTCTCCTCAAGTCTTGAAACCATTTTCTGTAACCTGATTATTGACTCTTTATCTGTGTCATGAGCACCTTTTAGGTCTGCATCATTCATCATTGAAAGACGAACAAAGTCATTCCAATAAGCATTAGTTACCTGCCCTGCATTTCTGTTAGTAGGGTTGAAATCTAAAGCCTGACCCCTAGCAGGAACCCTACCTGCGAGGTCTTTGTCTGTAAAGGCTTTATTGCGCCATAGTCCGCTTCCCGAAACAAAAGCATTCCATGTAGAACCTTTAGTGTATCTGTATGCACCTGCACCGGATTGTGTATTCGCTATATTACCTGAACCTGCTTCAATGGCTTTCATACGAGCATCATCGTAGCCAAAAGTTGTGAACAGCTCTTTAATGGCCTTGACATTATTCTTCGCTTCATCCATGTCAGTCTGCTGACCAAGAGCACTTCTGATAGAGCGTCCTAAAATCTTTTCAAGTTTATCAGCCCACGGAGCTATCGTATCCTTAAGAAGATTATCCCACCAAGTCTTAAAAGGCATACCGAAAGACTCCTGCCAGTCAGTAGCCATTTTAAGGTATGAAGCCTTGATACTCTCATTGAGTTTTGCAAGGTCAGGAACAATAGTCTCAGCCTGATTATAGTAGTTATAGTAAGGATTTGATTGCAAATTAAACAGATTTGAAGGAGCTCCGTATTTCTGTGCATAGTCAGGATTAGACAGGAACTGACCAACCAAATGTGACATTGAGCCCAGCCCCATATTATCCATAAGCATTAAGATACGTTCTCTTTCCTGTGCCCTATCATCAGGGATAGCCCTGAGGTTTGCATAAATCTCATCCGCAGCACTCTTGTAAGCCTCGTAAGGATTGTCAGAGTTCATAAGGTTATCAAAAATACCAAGAAGGGCAGGAGGTAAAGCGTCACCCTGACCGAGGAGCTTGTACTTCTGTCTAGCTTCTGACATTGAGATAACTTCGTTATAAATTGCATCTTCTCCAAGGGATACTGCACGGCTTGCAACCTTAGACTCAAGCTGGTCTAATGTGTCCATGCCGACAAACGCACGTCTTGCGTCTGCTCTTTCAGCTCCTCTTGTAACCTCACGCTCTGACATTTTGTTAGCAGCAATTACACCACCAACAACAGCCCCACCTACTTTGCCAAGCAAACTGCCGATAGCTGTAAGTGTTCCGAGTGCCCCTTTAAGTGACTCGCCCCAGTCTTTAAAGTTTTTTCCTGAGAGCTCGGAGCCTTTTCCAATCTTTTCAAGTTCTTTATTTATAAGTTCAAAGTTGTCTGCTGTATGCTCTTTACTGCTGTCTTTCCATTTTCCGAGTCCGTGCTCAACGGCATACTCACGCATACCTGCAAAGTCTATAAACACTGAAGGCTCCTGAGACTGTGCTACGACTTTATTTATGAGGTCTTGTTTCTTATCTCTCTGACTAAGCTGAAGCCCATACAATGCTCCCTGAGCAATAATATCTTTTTTGGTGAGCTTCTGTAAATCAGCAGGGTCGAGACCTTTACTCTTGCGCTTTCTGAGAAAGTCTCGTGACCAGTCCTGCTCCATAAGGGCATAGTTAGACTCAACAGCCTGTGACAAAGCTGTTCCCGGATATGAAAGGTCAGCTGCCTCATAATGGCCGTTAGCAAGCATTTTATGGTAGCGTTCCATAGGGTCAGGGGTAGAGCTCCTGTAGGCTGCACTGATTAGAGCACTTTCATATTCTGCTGATTTGGCCCTCACACCCTGTCTGCGAAGGTCTTCACCCATACTTGCAACGAAAGCTCTTGAAGCTGCTCTGTTACCTGCGTTGCGGTCGTGCATTGTGTAGTATGGAAGAGTATCCCAATTCTTAGTTGCGGGGCCTTTGAGAGAAGTGACGGTATCCTGTACACGAGCCTGCGTAATAGCAGAAGTTTTTGCAAGTACGCTTTCGTAAGCGTTCAAAAACTGTGCCTCATCGAGATTGATACCTATGTTGATTGAAGCGTCTCTTTTAGTCACGGGTCTGCCTCCTTATGGGACTTAGCTTTCCCGTGTAGTCAGGTGGATATAGATAAGTCCGTCTACCATATCGTCCACACTGGACGGAATAGTCTTGAAATAATCTAAGTACCTGTAGTACAAAAATACATAAGTGCCTAAAGCCTTATGTATCTGCTCGGCTTTAGAAGGTTTTCCGGCACTGAATGCAAGCTTTAATGCCTCCGCAACCGTACCGGGTTTTGACAGTTTGGTAACTACATCCTTCTTTTTCTTGCCTACCACATTTAGTTCGAGCTTTCTAAATGCGGTGTGAGTTTTTTTAGCATCAAAGCGTAAATCGTCTCCTGCAGTTTATCGTACAGATAAGGTGCATCTATAAACATCAAATGAAGTTTATTTCCGCTGCCTCTGTTGTAAGTAACCGGATGAATTACGTTGCCTTTACTGTCTATAAACTTTATTACTCTGCCGTCGAGCATAAGCTCACAGGCAGGAGCAAGGTCTTCAACACTTGGGCTCTTTACGCTCATAATCTTAAGCAGGGTAAGAACATCAATATCGTTAAGTCCCGAGAACTCAATGGTAAGGCTGTCTACCTCTGCCTTTTTCTTAGCATACTCTGCTATAATGTTGTCAATATCCCCTGTCGAAAGGGTTACTGTCTTATCTGTCATAAGTGCCGTCTCCTTATTTTAGATTACACAAAATCCCAGTGAGAGTAGTTGAAGCGTACCTGATAATCAGGAGCATCATTACCAGCGAGGGTAAGTGGCTTACACTGTGCTACAGTACAATCATAGAACTTGATTGTGTATGTAGTACCATTGAACTCAAACGAAACAGTGATTGTAGCACCAAGTGAGTCACCACCTGATACTTTTCGCTGCGCAGAAGCAATAGCTACAACGTCTCCTGACTCAAGCAGTGTGCTTGTTCGGATAGCTGTAATCATAATGCTACCACAAGTGTTGTCGTTTGTAATCTGAATAGAACCACCGTTCAACAGAGGAATGATAAATGAGTTATCAATAGCCTGCTGTGTGTCAAGATAGTTGCTGTTCAGCTTAAAGCCTGTAAGCGCAACAGCAGTGTTAGCTGCAAGCTTGTTAGTGCCTGAGCCAAGTTCCTTACCATACTGATAAGATATGGTTGCCGCACCTGCGTTCTGTACGATGTATGAAGGTTCTGCCATACTTCATTCCTCCTTAGATATACAGTGTACCATAAACTTTTACGGTACGTAAATCGTCCTGATATGTTGCTTCCCAAGCATTCGGTACAACAATCTCGTCAGCGGCAGCAGGAGGAAGGTCGGCATAAGCAGGAGCTGTGAGTGCAAAGTTTACGAGTCTTCCTGATGTTACGAAGCGTGTTACTGTAGTACTGAGGATAGCAAGAATTACGCTGTAAGTTGTAGCTGACTTATAAACGTTTCTGCGTGACATGTAGTTTGCAACCATTACTTTGTTGTAATAATTACAGTAGTTGACAATCCACATAGCTGACATTACGTCGCCTTTGGCTGTCTTACCACCACGAAGGTCTACAGCACCTGTAGTGTCACCAACAAACTTGAAGTAGTTGATGTTCTTTCCCTTGAGGATTGACTGTACTGTCACAGAAAGTGCTCCACCGTCAACTCCTGAAGCTGTGATAGCTGTTGTTGCTACCATATCAAAAGAGTTTCCTGCATAAACACCGCTTCCGTTTACAACGTTGAGGGCAAGTCCAAGAGCAACCATAGCACCGTTGTGAACAACGTATGAGCTGTCAGGCTGTGCTGCAGGAAGGTGATAAACCCAGAATGCATCAAAGCCTGCTGTGTCTACTGCCGTGTAAGCTGTATCAGTGAACTCACCTTCAACTACAGGCATTGACATAGGGTAGAGTGGAGCAGAAGAAAGAAGCTTATCTGTGGCACAAAGTTCAGCAAGCCAAGAAGCTGCATCAGGGTCAAGGTGGAACATGTTTGAAACACTTGCGTCAGCGACACAAATTGTCTTGAACCACGCAAGCTGATGTGTTGCGTTGAAAGCTGCTGTGAGAAGAGCTTTTGTTCCAGTCTCTCCCATAGTAAAGTTTACTACATAGACAGACTCGTTGCCTCCGGCATTGAAGTAGTCTGTCAGCCAAACAAGCAGTTCGCCCTTTACAACGTCTTTGAAGCTGTCTGCAGTTACTTCTGCAAACTTAGCAACTACGTTGTCATCAGGGTCTTTGACATTGGCGAGTGAAGCTCCTGTTACGAACTGACTGTCGTCAGCGTAAGCGATGAGGTGCTTATAGTTATCGCCGGGATTTACGGTCTTTACAATCTCAGTTACGAACTGTACGTCCTCCTGAGCTACAGAACCAAGAAAATCGTCTGCCATTTTTAACCTCCAATAATTATATTGCCGGAAATGTCTGCCTTAGTCAGGATAGGACTTTCCGAGTCAAGCAAAAGATTGTGCTGCAGGGAGAAATCTATGTTCCAGCACAAAGTACTGTTCAGACCTTCCTGCTGATATAGAGAGGAGTAAATCTCCAGCTCTTTATTATTCATAACGCCTTTGTATTTTTTATCAAAAATACTCTGCACGTCAGCTCTCGCAAGCCAGTATAAAACTGAGTACGCCATTTCCTCTGCTTTTTCACCTATGAATGAAAGGTGTATCTCAGTCTGACA
>AUXO016641011.1_pt1 | contig 12992 bp, 12 predicted proteins | sample 768731 | NCBI WGS metagenome assembly AUXO01 (sample SAMN02715735, study PRJNA202380) | gut metagenome | biome: sheep rumen | host: Ovis aries | place: New Zealand: Palmerston North
TAGCCACAAGTTCTGTACCTTACTGCTTCCCCGCATCAGCGTGAAGTAGGGTAGCAGGAATATTACGAAAAATATCCAGAATATAATAGAATTTACGAGCATATATTATTCTTTCATAATTGCTTTTATATGATGGGTAATTCTTTCATTTTCTGGCGGAAGTGTCATATAGTCACCATAAATAAAGGAAAGAATATAATCGTAATTCTTGGGTGCACAATATTTTTTTCCCTCAAATTCCAATAGAGTTATTTCATTCATAATATCTTTGGAGAAATGCCCTTTAAGTGATCCCATAAACCCAACTTCATTAGATGTTTCGTAATCATATTTTGTGCATATCTTATTATATAGTTTTGCAAAGAATCTATATCCTATAATTCTGCACAGTTTCCATTCCCAATACGAACCTCCTCTTCCTTTGGGAAAATGTTTGTAAATAGATGCCGCTCTACACTTATTTAAATAGTAACAGGTCTTGTAATGTAATTTGTTTTGTATGCCATCATAAGGAAAAATATCTATCCATATGCCATTGTTCTCAAAATCATCAAGTGTCTCTTCAAGAATTTGTGTTTTTGTATCTACAACTTTTGCAAAAGGTAAAGTATAGCCTTTCGTTTTGTCATTAAGCAATAAATATCGGGAGCCTTTTGTTTGTGAAAGAATGCTAGTTAGTTGCTCATAATCTTTTCTAGGCATGACAATATCAATGTCGTCATCCCAAGGAATAAAGCCCTTATGTCGTACAGCACCAATAAGAGTACCATACATAATATAATACCTTAATTTGTACTGATTGCAGACACTAACAACAAAGTCTAATATTTCTATCTCAATATGTTTGATATCGTCTAATGACAATAATTTATCTTTATTCATAAAACACCGAATTGAAAAAAATAAACCTTAATTTAGGATGTCAGAAAAAGGTTAACAGGTGCTTATCAGTTGTTATATCCAATATTTCTCGGTTTCTTTTTTTATTTCAATATTTGGTAAGTCCTTTTTTGAAACAAGTTCAAATATTTTTGAGGCATATACTACGTCATGGAGTCCTAAACCATAATTATAGTCAATAATGCGTTGTTCTTGTGTCTTTCGTCCAGGATCAATTCCTTCTAAAACATTTCCGATTTCATTGTAGTCTTTAAATTGAGGAAAAAATTTAAAACCTTTTACATGCTCTGTATCATCGCCAAAAACTCTGTCAAAAGTTGTGTCACAATTCTGAAGACCTCTCATATGAACAGGAATAACAGTGACACCTGGCTGAAATAATTTTTCATCTTGTACAAGTAATCCATTAGCACTTGTGATACAACTGATGAAAACATCGACAGATTTTGCTATTTCATTTATATCGTCTTCGATAGTGAATTCAACATTATCATATCCTTTAAAACGATCAATAAAGAGTTCGGCTTGATTTTTATAGCGTAAAAGTTTTACCTTGAATTTTTTCTGGGGCTCTCCTTCCAACACACAAAGCATGGTTGCGCGTGCAGTATTGCCTAATCCAACAAACCCATAAATAGAAGCATCATTTTTGCGCAAGGCTTTTGCGGAAACAGCAGCGACGGCACCAGTCCGCATTGTAGTAATCCAGTCACAATCTACGAGTGCTAACAATTCTCCGTTTTTAGCATTGTATAACAACATGTCACTTCCAAGAGATGGGACAGCCCCTTCTATTCTGTGAACAACTTTTACTCCAAAATATTGAATTGGTTCATTTTTTGCCTCAATCTTTGTTATTTGAGAAAGAGGCAAAAGGCATGGCATAGAAGTAAAGAAATCAAGATCTGAAGGATGTACACTTATTTTGGCTGGTAATTGAGCATACTTTTTTATCTTAAAACTTTCGTATATCCACGATATGCACTGTTTTGGCGTGATATCAAGTGAGCGTATTAGTTGTTCTGATATAATTTTCATGTTTATCTGTTTTCAAGTTTTTTTAATGCTTCTATGAGTTTGGCATTGTCTTCATGGCTTCGCACGGCAATGCGCATATATTGTTTTCCATCTAATCCAATCTTGTCGCTGCAGTCGCGAGTAAGGATATTGAATCGTTTAAGTGTTTCTAAAACTATACCGCGTGCAGTACAAGGTGGTAATATCTCGCAGAGAAAATAATTGGCCTGTGAGGGTATGACTCTTAAAAATGAAATCTGATGCAGCTTGGATTCAAAATCTTCTCGTTCTTTGATGAACTTCTCGCATGCTCGCTTATAATCTTTCTCATATTTAGTGAATATTTGCATGAAGAACTCAGCAAAGGAATTAATATTCCAAATGCTAACAATTCTTTTCATCTTAGAAATTAAATCTTTATCAGCAGAACACATGATGCCCAAACGGATTCCTGGAACCCCATAACTTTTTGAAATGCTCTTCATCACCACCATGTGGGGGTAAGCCTCCAATATGTTGTCGTGAAGCAATGTGTTGTTTTCACATCCAACGCTGAAATCCACAAAACTTTCATCTACAATCAATCTGATGCTCTGTTGTTCGCACCAACCTGCTAATTCACAAAGGTCTTCCATTGGGATAAAGTTACCAGAGGGATTATCAGGATTGATAAGCAATAGCGAGTCAGCGTGATGATTGCCGAAAAAGGACATTAGATCTTTTGCTGAATACCGGTAGTCTTTGTTTTTCGGGATAAATGTTACAAGTGAGTCTTTGTCTCTCCGGTTTGGGTATTCTTCAAAGGTTGGGCGCGTTACTCCTAAAGTGCCTTCTAGATTCTCCATCAGTACTTTGATGAGTTCTGCAGCACCATTGCCAGGGATAATATAGTCTTCCTTCACTCCCCAGCATTTACTAGCCAGTAATGTATTAACTTTCATTCCTGACGGGTATTCTGCTATTAAGGTTCGGAAATTGGCTTCCATCTCATCTATGATATGAGAATTCCTAAAATACGGATTTACCAGATAACAAAAATCCAGCATTTTGGGGAACCGCCAAAAACCTCCATAGCGGCCATAATATTTGCGGATAATGTCTTTTTCTTCAGCAAAAAGTGCTTCTGCAATATCTAAATCCTGCTTATCGTCTATTTCATACCACTTTTCGTTGGTAACAGGCAAGGCCTTAAGGTCGTGACTATTTAAGAAAGAAATGATACGAAGTACATTCTCATAATATTCATTATTGCCCACGGCTTTACTATATGCCTCAAGGAAAGGAACGTATTTTGTTCGAGAAAATTCTTTACTAAATTTGTAGATGTTTACGGTTTTATAATAATTGTCTACGTCATTATAGTTAAAAGCAGCTTTCGTAATGAAATTCACGATGTTGTTTTCTTCATCTATTCTAACCATTGTGCCATCCATCCATGTCTCGTATTTAGCGACCAAAGCCAAGTTGGGATAGGGATTGTCAACAAGTAAGTTAAACATCCCATCGTCAAAAATCAGATCCGACTCAATTAATAACGTATCATCTTCCTGCAATTTTTCTTTTGCAAGAGCAAGAGAATAGATGTTATTAGTTTTGTCATAGATAGGATTATTGATGTATTCGATTTTTAATTCATGGTATGAATCCCCTAAGTATTCTATCAATTTTTTTCCTTCGTAACCAACAACAATAACCACTCTTTTCAACTGGAGTCGAGACAATTGACCCAATACACGATCTATGAGTGGTGTTCCGTTTACAGGTACCATGCACTTGGTGTTGTTCTTGGTGTATTCACCAAGGCGTTTACCCATACCGGCAGCCAAAATGATTGCTTGCATATCTATGATTAATTATTGATTTATTACTTTATTAACCACGTTTTCCCATTGCTGGAAAATATGTTCTATTTTGAAGATCTTAGCATGTTGGCGGTTATTTTCCCCTATAGTCTTTCTAAGGTTTTCGTCACTCATCAGTTTTCTCATGGCCTTTTCCATTCCATCAACATCATTTCTTTCTAAAAGAAAACCATTTTTGTTTTCTGTGATGAAATCTTCTGTGCCAGACACTTTTGTAGTAATAATAGGCAATCCCACGCAGAAAGCCTCTACCACAGCATTGCTCATCCCTTCATAATCACTGGAAAAAGCAAATATTTCCGATTTATTCAGTTCATCAATAATGTTTTCGCTTCTTCCAGGCAAGGAAATGCGACTTGAAACCTGAAACCTGAAACTTGAAACGAGAGATTCTAGAGAATCTCTCTCTGGCCCTTCCCCATAAATTACAAGTTTCCATTCAGGGAAATCATCGCTCACTCTCGCAAACGCTTTAATCATCATCTTCTGGTTTTTCTGAGTGTGAAGCCTTCCAACGGATATGATTCTTTTTTCTTTTGGAATATTAGGGAGTGAAAAAACTTTCTCTGTGACAGGATTAAAGATTATGTCTGTTTTCTTTTGAATGAATTTAGGGAAATAGTCTTTTATTTGTTGCGTCTGAACCACAAAGTAATTCGCTAAAGGTAATAATACTGCCTGAATAACTTTCCATGCGAGGTTATTAAATCGTGGATCATTTCGCTCTGAAGCTATGACAGGAACTTTTACTCCTAATAAACTTAATAGTGTTACGCTATAGATAGAAATACGGAAAGCGAAGACAGCATTTGGCTTGTTATGCTTGATGTAGTTTCTCAACCATAGCAGTTTCTTGAATAGAGATGTTGAGCCACATTCCTTCTCCGCAATTAAAATGTTCACATTATGTTGTAGTGGATAGAAACGAATATCATTCTTAAGAAAAACAAATTTTACTTCATAATCACTCTTTATGAACTGGTTGGCCAATAAAGACATTACACGTTCGGCCCCTCCGGAGTTCAGATTTGCAGCAACAAAAGTTATTCTCACTCTATTCTTGAATTAAAGTTCATATAGAAGATGGTGACAAGCACAATGCCTAATGCAATAAATGCAAACGTCCTGTTGCGCTTATTGAATAGATAGATAATGGAAGGAATAATGCCGATCTCTAATGTGGCAAATACTGTTGAAGTTCTTGCAGATAATACCTTATACGAACAAAAACAGATTAAAATCAGAGTTGAGTATAGGTATGCATCACGCATTGAGTAATAATATTTTGACAAAGGGGCAATTCTTTTTTCCAAGAAAGTATATGCTAGCAAAATAAAAGTTTGAAAATAAATCATAGGGTTCATAATACCAGCTCCAATAAGCTGCCTCTTTTCTCCTCCAGCATAAGTATAACGTGTTCCGATAGTTAAGTCACTGGCATTATCTTCAATAAAATTGTGTATAAACCCTTGTCCTGCAATTCCTATGGCAAAAGCTCCAATCACCGCGATAATGATATGCTTGGGTTTTATTTTAATAAAAGAGCAGATAAAATACAGGGGAATGGCAACAACAGCACTTCTGTGAAATAACCATGCAATAAAAACAATCAGAAAATATTTTTTCCAATCTCTTTCATGCAAATATTTTACACCTAATAATAAGATTACATAACAGACCCCCGCACGGATTTGCATAAAATTTCTTCCGCTATAGAATCTGGCAATGTATACGCAAAGTCCGACGAGAGGGTAAAATGAATATTGTCTTAAGTCTTTAAAAAGAAAGAAAAAGGTAATAAGTGATACCACACAAAAATAGATTTGATAGTTATCCGTGAAAGTTTTTGTGAGAATTCCTATTGCCCAGAATCCTTTTTCAGAAAACCCTTTTGGAGTGTCTTCATCAGTTAAATCAAATAGTCCAGGTGTTACTTCAAATGAAAGATAATACACACCCGTATCAGGCCAGTGTAAACTTCTTAAACCAGCAATCATGGCAAAAACAAAACACGCAACTGCCAAAAAAAGAGTTTTTCTTTTTGCCGTGTATTGTTCATATGCCACACAAAAAAAATAGAAAAAGGCAAATAATGTTACAGTAATCATATCTTAATAATCATATTTACAAATTATATGTTCCCAATTATCAATGATTTGTGGAAGTTCATATCGTTTGGATGACAATATTGCCTGATGGGCCATATTATTTCTTAGATTTTTGTTTGTCATCAATGATTTCATCTTACATATATAATCTTCCAAATTGTTGTTTTTTATAATATATCCATTTTTTCCATTTTCAATAATATCAAAAACGGAAGAGTAAGAATCAAAGGCAATAGGGATACACCCCATTTGTTGGGCTTCGGTCAAGGTGAGTCCCCATCCTTCGTATGCCGATGTCATCATGAAGATACTGCTTTCCTTATAGTAATTCAAAGGGTTTTGTCTCCCTTCAAACGAAATTCTTTTAAGCCCCAGATCTTTGACCATTTTTTTATAGTCAGTTTCTGCTTCCCCATGGCCTACAATCTTTAAATGCCAGTCAGTTAGTTCAGTATTTTTTTCTAAAGCAGCCCAAATTTGAATAGACAAAGAGATTCGTTTCTGTATTTCGTCAAGTCTTGAAACGATAAGTACTTGCTTTTTCTTAGCACTTAGGTTTTCCGTATTATAGTAGAAGTCAAACGATAAAGCATTTGGGATGGTTTCGAATTTTACCTCATCTTTTATTTTCGCGTAATCTCTATATTCGTTGACGAATCTATTTGAAAGCAGAACAACCTTGTCAGAGTATTCATAAACAGTTTTATATAATTCTTTGTTTCTTAAAGGATATAATAACTTGTAAAGAGGAAAGAATCCTATTCGAATACATCCTTTTATTATTTCTGAAATACTATTAGATCTATTAAACGACTGAAATGCTTTTTTCCATGTAATTTTAAACTCTTCATAACCAGGATTAAAGTGAAGAACCGATATAATTTTACAATTTATTTGATGCTCTTTGATGATTTTTCTCATTATTTTGATATCTCTTGTCATTTTTTGGACAATAATCACGTTTATTTGATGAGATATCAAAAATAACTCAAGCGATTCGTTTCTGACATTGATAGAATCTTCAAATTCTGTCAAAGGAAAGTCCTTGGAAATAGGCGACTTGTATGCACTATAACATTTATGTCCTCTATCCCTTAGGCCATTACTAATCCGTGCAGTTATTCGCTCTGTCCCTCCTTTTTGTTCGGAAACTTGGCTTGTAGTGCAAAAAAGAATGTTCATCTTACTTCTTAATAATTGCTTTTAATCTTCTGTAGCCATAGAAAAGGAAGGGAGAGACATAAAACAGGCTCAGCTCTTTATCTTTTACCCCAGCATTTATAATCCGTTGTCGATATGTGATGAGGAATGATTCCATCTCCTTCATTTTTTCTTTTTGATTTGGGAAGTTGCTGAGCGCTTTACAGAGAAACAACACTCTCCTACCATAGTATTTCCAAAGTTTTTCTGCAACATCTGGATAATTCTTCCTCATAAACTGGAAGCGTTCCATTTCAAGGTCAAACCAGTCAATAGCATCTTTAGCTTTCATTTTTTTACCTAAAATACTGTCCTCTCTTTTTTGGTAGTTATAGGTTGCTCCACTTGCCAAATAGACAGCATTAGCTTGATGAAATAACAGATAAGTTGTTCCGATGTCTTCAAAAAGTCTTCCTTTGGGATATCTGATACCCGTTTTAAATAAATTCGCTTTGTAGATTTTGTTCCAGGCAAAACTCAATATTTTTCCCCCATGAAGTTCTTTCAAAGCATCTTCTTTTGTATATTTCTTTTCATCTTTTGGAGCAATACTTCTTTTGATAATCCTATCATTATATATGTCATTATATCCAAAAACAACGATATCAGATTCCGTTTCAGTTGCTTTTTTCAGGGCCATCGAGCAGTAGTTCTTTTCCACCCAGTCATCACTGTCCACAAACATCAAATATTCTCCTTTTGCAATGTCTATTCCCGCATTTCGTGCAGCAGATAATCCTCCATTCTGCTGGTGTGTTACTTTGATACGAGTGTCTTTTTTTACATATTCATCGCAGATAATCCCACAGTTATCAGGACTTCCATCATCAACTAGGATTATTTCGATATCGTGATAGTCCTGATTCAAAAGGCTATCTATGCAGCGCCTAAGATATTTCTCAACTTTGTAAATTGGGACGATAATTGAGATGCTATAGTCCATGGCTTTATTTAATAGAATGTAGTTTAATGATGAATTTTATGAACCTCTTTATAGAAAATTCAAATATGGATATTGATCTTTTGTAAGTCATAATAAATGCCTCTTTCCATTCCTTTTTATGTTTTGAATATAATTGATATTGTTCAGAGTCGTTGGGTGATTCACCAAGGCTTAACAATTTGCCATACATACTATTCATATATTTATTGACAAAACGCTTATCTTCATTTGTATGTGCATGTTCTTTTTCAAATTCACTCCAGTTTTCTATTGTTTTTATCCACGCATTGATAGATTTCATCTTTGGAGTTTGAGATTGTTGAGTGATGCTGCCTGGTCTAAGTAATGTATATATATAGTGAGCGTAGGGAATATACCGGATTTCTTTAGCAAAAAAGAACATTCTCATTCTAATTTCGTCATCTTCGTGAATAATACCAGGCAGAAAAAAAAGATTGTTTTTAATCAAGAATTCCCGTTTATATACAAATAGTTGGCATATAGCAGATTTAAGTCTATCACCATTGTTTCGGTTCAATGGTTTTTCATACAAGTTTTTTATTATTGAAAGCCTTTCTGGCATCCAGCTTTTTATATATTTTTGATTATTAGTTTTTAAGTCTATATGAATATCATCAAAAATGAGAAAGTCTGCTTTAGGAAATTTTTTAAAGAAGAACAGAACTTTTTCTATACTGTCAGATGCTATTTTATCATCACTATCAACAAACCAAATATAATCGCCTTTTGCTAAGGAAAGACCTTCGTTGCGAGTAGCAGAAAGTCCTTTATTGTCTCGACTAATATATATAATCTGCGGAAACTTGCTTTTGTATTGTTCAATGATGGTAGGTGTACGATCCGTTGAACCGTCATTAATACAAATTACCTCATAGTAATCTTCAGAGATGTTTTGTTGGAAGACACTATCTAAACAGCGACCGATATAATCTTCAACGTTATATGCTGGTATTATAATGGATAATATCATGTTTAATGTTTTAGATGGCTGATTCTGGCTAATGTATCATAAAAAAAATTGTTGCCCCAAAGGGATAATAACTCTTGCTTCGTTTCATCTGAGAAATGTTTTTCGTATTTGATATGCCATATATATTTTTTTCTGAGTCTTATTTCATCAAGAAATCCCAAATGCCCTCTATTCTTAAAATAGTCAAATACGGATTTTACTTCTTTTATTTCATTTCCGTTTTTTCTATTGTTGCTAGTCGTATTGTTTCCATAATAACGGTAGTTGTTCAAAGGTTCATCCACAATGGCAACATTTCCCAGTTCGGCCATTTCTGTCCAAAAGATCCAGTCACCAACCCCTCTAAAGTTCATAAACTCATCGCTGACAGACAATGCCTTTTTTTTGTTGAAAATCACGGCACTGGCATTGACCACACAATTTCCCCAAATAAGTTTCTGCTCAATAAAATCCCGCCCCAGATAGAAATCTTTCTCTCCGAATGATTTTTGAAATACTTTTTTAATAAATCCCTTCTTATTCATTAGATGAGAGCGACAGAAGCAATATGATACATTTTCGTATTTTTGGATTTTATCTACGAGTTTTTCCAAAAGTAGTTTTTCACAAGTATCATCACTTTCTGCTACCCAAATGAGTTCTCCTTTTGCAAGTTCCATTCCTTTTAGCCATTGTTTGAATGGTGAACCGCTGTTTTCTTGGTTGAAAACAATATGTGAAACATGCGGATTATTCTCATATTGCATAATGACCTCCTTGCTATTATCTGTTGAAACATCATCAAGAATTATCATCTCAAAATCTTGATAACTTTGGTTCAACACACTTTCTATCCTTTCTTTAAGGAAAAATGCGTGATTGTAATTAGGAACGATAACACTTACGTGAGGTATCATGCAAAAAAATCTTAAGGCTACTTGATTGTTCTCTTTATTTATGTTGTTCTATTCTTTGAAATGGGTGATTGGTATCGAAAATCATTACTCCATCTCCATGTAGGGCACCTCCTTTCACAAATTCATGCCAGTTTCCGAATGCATTTGTAAGCCAATGGTCATATCCTCCAGGGATAGGAATTTTTAGAAATTCGAAATTCTGAAGAATAACATTTTGATAGTCATTCCTATAATGTTTAGTTCTTTGGTTATAAATACAGTAGATTGCCACCATCTCTGTTTGTTTCTCATTTCCTTTTGCACATGCCATCTCGTATTTTTTATGCATTGGGGTTTTTAGCCAGTTACATGGGAAGTAGAGAAAGGGTCGAAGAATTTCTTTTATTCTTCCATTCAGAGAATTTATGTTCTTCTTCCTGTGATAAAATATATCTATACATGACAAATAGGCTCTGCTGAATTTATCTACTATTTTTTTCTTTCTTGCCTGTTCCATCGGATCATCAAGAATGCTATCTAACGGGAAAATATCAATGAAAATACCCTTGTCGTATCCATCATAGCAAGACTGTTTCTCTTCAGGATATATAGCTGTTGTCAGGCTGTTTCTTAATTTTGAAAAACCTCGTAGAGAGCCACTTTCCGTGTATTCATTTTGGAACACATATGGTTTCTTAAATTCTTTTGGTCCCACTTCGCAGAGTTTGTTATAATCGTCTCTGAACATTTCGATATCCAAATCATCATCCCAGGGTATAAATCCCTTATGCCGCACAGCACCTAATAATGTTCCTCCAGACGCAAAGTAATGTATGTTGTATTTCTTACATACTCGTTGAAATTCTGCCAACAAATCCAGTTCAACAGCCCAGATTTCTTTCATCTGTGTGGTGACGGTATGGCCGCAACGCACTTCTTCATTTAGAAAGTCTTCAGGAAGCTTTATTGTCAGATTTACCATTAATTCCTATAGTACTTAATTAACTTTTAAAATACAAAAAACGAACCTTATTTAACGAAATAAACATTGTACACTTGACCATTACCATTGGTTACAACTAAATGATCTTTATACCATGCTATACCTTCAGGTTCTCCTGTCATTCCAACTTTGTTCCATTCAATAGTTAAGATTGTTTTGTGATTAATTAAGTCATAAATCCATATTTCTCCACTTCCAGAGTAACCCTTAAGCTGAAATAGTTTGTTATTATAGATTGTAGCATCTTGGTTAACTTTGTTTCTATAGATGTCAAATTTTTCTTTTACAATAGCAGATTCCAGATCAACAGTTATGTTTCCTGCCAAAAAATCAGGTATATCAATTTTGGCCACAGAGATAGTATCTGCTGGGTGGTTATTGTTTCTGAAGGTAACGTACATTTCAGAATTCTTGGAATCATTATTGGTAATGCACGAAATGCAAGAAGAAAAATACAATGTTTGTATTCTTTCTAATTCAAAAGCCCCCGTTTTATTAACAATCCTGTAAACGGCTGTTCTAGTATTTTCTCCTCTATATTCTAAATATAGTAGGGGAAAAGGATCCGTAGGTTCGTATAGTTTTCCAAAATCCACGTTGTTGCAGTGTACGTGTCCTTCCGCTTGCTGTTTCATTGAAAAAACGAATTGATTGCTGTTCAAGTCGTAAACATCAATGCATCTTTTTGTGTCATAAGTTTGTAGAAGATAATCTTCATGAATTGCGATACCTTGTAGACCTCTTGTATCATGTTTTTCTATAACAAAAGCTTTTTCTATTAATATGTTATCATATGATAATTCATTAAAATCGGTTATTATTTCTTTTTTATTAGCATATTTTATCGTATCTTTATAGTGTTCATGTTTTATCGTATCGCCATTATCATTAATAATAATAGAATCTCCTCTATCTATAATAACGATTTCGATGGGTTCTTCCAAATATGTGTAATCACCCTTGCCACATGCCATAAGACATAGATTAAAGAATGTTAGTGTGTAGAGAATAATTGGTATTTTAATTTTATTCATAATTAGGTAAATGATAGTATATAATACAAATCAATTATTTCCAATACACTTTAAAGCCATGGTTGCTTTTCTGTTGCTCTTTAGGAGGTAATTGCATATAATTACCATAGTGTTTCTTCAGATAAGCATCATAGTCTGCTATTGCATGGAATTGGTGTCCCTCAAAGGGGACAGTTGTGTAATTTTTAAAAACTTCAGCATCCATGTGCTCTTTAATTCCATAAACCCCAATGATTGCTCCGGCATATTTTGAAGTTTCAAAAGGATATGAATGAAATAATTTTTCATATTCACGAATGATTGTTTTTCTGCTTGGGAAAATAATCTGTCTAAGATAGTATTTTAGTCTTGATATGTAAAAATTACCTTGAATGGCCTCTCTTTTCTTTTTTGTTGTTCGCCAGAATTTGCTCCTAAGTTCCTTTATCTTTTCAATGTACTTTAATGTGTCTTCTTCATCGGGTAATCCATCAACAGGAAAAACATCAATAAACACACCACCTACAGCTAATTCATAAACCAATAATGTCTTGTTGTTACATATTCTTGTCCATTCTCTGTGGAAAGAAATGTCTGTATAGTAATTCTGCACTGTCAGTTCAGAATCAAAGCCTTGAAACTCCCGGATAAACCTTTCATAGTCAGGTCGTGGCAACATGATGTCAATATCGTCATCCCATGGAATATACCCTTTATGTCGGATGGCTCCCAATAAAGTTCCGCCCCCTAAAGAATATCTAATGTTTTTCGATACACAGAAATCATGTATCTTTTGCATCATTTCCAGTTGGAGAGTTTGAACCTCCTCTAAAGTCATTTCCTTCATCCTTCAATAAAACTATTAATGGTTTTATTGCAACCATCTATTAAACTAATTCTTGGTTGCCATCCTAATGATTCTATTTTGCAAGTATTAAGTCCAACACGTTTATAATTGCAATAACCTGTATTTGATTCAGGAATGTTGAAGACAACTTTAAAACTTTTATCCTTGCGGAGAGAGACGAGCATCTGAGCCAAGTCGCGAATGGAAATTTCCTCTGTTTCATTAGCAAGGTT
>AUXO011687694.1_pt1 | contig 12990 bp, 12 predicted proteins | sample 768731 | NCBI WGS metagenome assembly AUXO01 (sample SAMN02715735, study PRJNA202380) | gut metagenome | biome: sheep rumen | host: Ovis aries | place: New Zealand: Palmerston North
TGGTGCTTTGATGGTGATGGTGCTGCCATTATGCACATGGGCAGTATGGCTATTGTAGCAAACAAGGCACCAAAGAACTATGTTCATGTGGTGTTCAATAATGGTGCTCACGACTCTGTTGGTGGTCAGCCTACTGTGGGATTGAGGATTGATTTGCCTGCTGTGGCAAAGGCAGTGGGTTATCCTTATACTTATAGTGTAGGTTCGAAAGAGGAATTAGATAAACTTCTTACATCTTCCTTCTTACATCAGACATCTTGCGATGGCCCGATTTTACTTGAAATAAAAGTAAAAAAGGGAAATCGCAAAGATTTGGGTCGCCCTACTACTACTCCTATTCAGAATAAAGAAGCCCTAATGTCCTTCCTTGCGAAGTAACTCTATGCAACAGATAATAAACGGAATAACAAACCTTCCTACTATACTCAAAGAGGTTGGTTGTAAGAAACTGTTTCTGGTTATAGACTCATCCTATCCGTTCTTGAACATCAAGGATGCGATAGAGGCCTTACCAGTAGAGGAGAAAGTGAAGTTTTCTGACTTTACTCCGAATCCTCTGTATGAACAAGTGTGTAACGGCATTGAACTGCTGAAGCAGACACAATGTGATACTATCCTTGCCGTTGGTGGCGGTAGTGCCATTGATGTGGCCAAGTGTATAAAACTGGCTGTTTTGGCCAAAGAGGGGAATGCAGCTATCATTCCTCCTTTGGTTTCTCAAAGGCTTCCAATTGATGGTGCAAAGATTCCGTTTATTGCTATCCCTACAACAGCTGGCACAGGTAGTGAGTCAACTCATAATGCCGTGATGTATTATGAGGGTGCAAAGCAGGCTGTAACCAATGATGGGGTATTACCGGACTATGCCATACTTGAGCCTTCTGTCTTGAAGACATTGCCTCTCTATCAGAAAAAATGTACCATGATGGATGCACTCTGTCAGGGTATTGAGTCTTGGTGGAGTGTAAATTCTACTGAAGAGAGCTATGAGTATAGCCGTAAGGCCATCGAGCTTATTATGGCTAACTGGCGTAAATACATTTTTGAGAATGATGATGAGGCAGCTGCACAGATAATATTGGCTGCAAACTATGGCGGAAGGGCTATCAATATCACTCAGACCACTGCGGCCCATGCTTTTAGTTATAAGATAACTTCTTTGTATAAGCTTCCTCACGGTCATGCTGTAGCTATTTGTTTGCCGGAAATCTGGGCGTATATGATTGGGCACATGGATAAGTGTATTGATCCACGTGGGTGTAATTACCTTAAACACATTTTTTCAGATATCTCTGGGGTAATGGAATGTAATTCACCTATGCAGGCGGTTGCCCTCCTTGAATCGATGATGCATGAGATGGGACTTGCTAAACCTATTTCTGATGTTTGCCATCGAACTACAGAACTCGAGCTTTTAAGTTCTTCTGTTAACACTACCAGACTTAAAAACAATCCGATTATCCTAGATAAAGAGTCCATAATCGCCCTTTATGAACGGATTATTCATTAGGAATGTGTTTTTTACATAAATGTTATTAGAGAAATGCCTTCTGTAAACAAAGTAGCGTCTATACGCTTCAAAGAACTTGATGCGATGCGAGGTTTTTTGATGATTCTTGTTGTGCTAGGTCATGCAATAGGATATCTGGAACCACTTGAAAATAAGTTAATATTATCTTTTCATATGGCAGGATTCTTCTTTGTAAGCGGAGCATTATTTACCCCCCCCCTGTTGATATGCCGAACAGCGAAAGGCTATCATTTTGCCTACAATCAATAAAGAAGAGAGTCCTTCATTTAGGATATCCGTATGCGATATTTGCCATTCTTGGTACTTTCTTGTATTTTATACTCCTGCGAAGATTGATTCCTTCTTTAGAGGTTGACAGCGTAAAAGCATTAGTAGGAATATTCATTAATGACTATTGCATAGGTGAATTAAAAGTAAATGGTTTTTGGTTTGTTCAAGATCTAATTTATGTATCTATTTTATATACGGCGCTAGCATTCATATGTAGCAACAAATATATCCGTTATATAATATGTACTATTCTTATCTTATTAGCTTTATTGATTTTTGGGGGATCGCGCCATATTTTCTTAGGAAGAATACTCGCTGGATTATATTTTTTTTGTTTGGGAGATTGTTTTTTTAAATCCTTTTTAAAGATAAATAATATTCTTTTGTTGGTACTATTGGTGGTCTTTTTTTATACATCTTACATTAATGCTCCCGTTTTGATGGAGAAGGCTTCTTTTGGAAAACCATTTCTTTTTTTTCTTTCATCAAACTCTGGTGTTTTATTATTATTTTCACTATCTAAGAAATTAAAACATTTACAAATTTTACAATATGTAGGGAGAAATACATTAATTATTTTGTTTTTCCATTTTTATTTCTTATGGATAAGTCGGTTCTTGTTTGCAAATATGATAGGAGTTGATAATAACTATCAATTCCCTATATACCTGATTCATTTTGTAATAGCGCTATCAGGATCTTTAATGGTTGTATATTTACAGAATAAATTTTATCCGGGTATTTTAAAATATCCATTTTGATTAATGAGGTTGGAGGAAATGTCATCACAGTCAGTAAAATCATCATTAGTCTGGAAATTTTTTGAACGAGGGAGCGTACAGGCCGTCCAATTTTTAGTTGGCATAATAATAGCGCGTCTATTGACTCCTTCTGTGTTTGGAGAAGTTGCTTTGCTTACTATTTTTGTGTCCATAGCTAACGTGTTTGTATTATCCGGACTTAGTACTGCTATTGTTCAAAAAAAAGAATTAGATGATATTGAAGTGACCTCTGTTTTTTGGTACTGCATGTGTGTCGCTATCATTGCCTATGCAATACTATTTTTCTCGTCTGAATCTATTGCCTCTTTCTATAAAATGACAAGCTTGTCACTACATTTAAAAGTGATGGCATTATCGTTGTTTCCAGGAGCCTTAAATGCGATACAGATAGCTTGTTTGTCAAAGGAAATGCAGTTTAAGAAACAGTTTTATTGTAACACGGTAGCTGTCCTGTTTTCGGGTTCTTTAGGCCTTTATATGGCATATACGGGTTATGGTGCATGGGCTTTAATTTTTCAACAATTATCCTATCAAGTCGTTGCTTGTGTCGTAATGTGGCTCTTCGTAAAGTGGAGACCATCATTTGTTTTCTCAATAAAGAAGACTTTACCCTTGTTGTTTTATGGCTCAAAATTATTGTTTTCAAATATTACGGACACTGTTTACCGCAATTTGGAGAGCTTAGTTATAGGGAAGTTCTTTAATTCTGCGACCTTGGCATTCTGCAATAAAGGAAAAATGTTTCCTATGGTGGTTTCAGATAACATAGATGGCTCAATTCAGTCAGTTATGCTTCCTGCTTTCTCTAAACATCAGGACAATGTAGAGGATTTAAAGGCATATCTAAGAAAAACGATATCATTGAGTACATTTCTGTTTTATCCATCAATGTTATTATTAGCGGCTGCAAGTAAATCTGTTATAGGAATATGTCTTGGTGAAGCTTGGATGGAATGTGTTCCTTTCGTTTTTTTGTTTTGTATTCTTACCATGTTATTCCCGATACAGACTACGTCTGTTCAAGCTTTGAATGCAATAGGGTTAAGTGGTATTACTATGAGATACCGTATTCGAACAAGGGTGATAGGTGTCTCATTACTCTTCTTTTTTTTATATTTGTTTAAAACTCCCTATAGTATAGTTTTCGCTAGTATTTTTACAGAAGTATGCGGTATCTTAATATTAATTCCGTTAAATAAAAAGTATCTTACATATAGTTTCTTAGAGTTATCTAAGGATTTATCTTCACCATTATTGTGCTCGATTCTAATGTTTATATGTATATATTCTTTGACGTTCTTTATTAATAATTATTATATATTGTTGATTTCCCAAATAGCATTAGGTGTTATTATCTATTATATTTTTGCGAAGATGCTTAAGAACGACAATTTGGATTACTTATTATATATTGTCAAGGGAAAAATGTGTCACTAATGATAAACGTGATTATTATATATTTAATCTATTTATATGAAGAAGGTACATATTTTCAATTATTTCCATAAGTTCGTTCCTCGGGCTTGATATGTTATACTAACATTATTTTCCAAAATTATTTTTTTACACATTTATGAAGAATTTTATTTTTAGAATGGCTGACATTATATTTCAGTCATCATTTTCTAAATCTGCTCTACGTAAGACTTTCCCATACATTTATCAAAGGTTTTTAGTATATCGTGAGGATAATATTAAGAAAAGTTATGATAAATATGGTCTTGAAGCTTTAGAGCTTTTTTGCCGTGTCTTAGATATAAATGGTTGTGAATATTCTTTGGCATTTGGAACAATGTTAGGTGCCGTACGGGAAAAAGGTTTCATTAAGCATGATCATGATATAGATTTATTTATTTGGAAGGATAATTTTGACAATAACGTGATAAAGAATCTTTTGCGTGAAGGTTTCCAATGGACAAATACTAGGCAAGTACGTGACGGTGAATTAGGAAGAGAAGACCAGTTTACATACAGAGGATTAAATATTGATTTGTATTTCTTATATGATACTGAGAAGATGCCATATTGTTGTTTGTTTATTTTGGACGACGATAAGAAGTTTTATCCAAGGCGGGTTGAGTTGCCAATTAGTAGAAAAAGAAGACTTCAGGATTTTGAGACACTAAAGCTTTATATTCCTGAGAATGCTGAAGAGGTTTGTGAATTTAGGTATGGACCTAATTATATGATCCCAGACCCTGATTATAATTGGGAGGCAGATAAATCTGGTGTAAAAGATTGGAAAGAATATAAAGATGAAACAGTTTATATTGCGAATCCACAGCTGTAGTTCATGGTAGAAATGCATTTGAAATGAAGAAAATTCTATTTCTTATCCAAACCTTTCCAGCAAAACGATCTGCTAATGTTATTTGTGATACCAAAATCATTAGCGAACTGAGAAAAAGTGGGGCATGGGAGATACATTGCTTGACATATCGTCTACCGTGGCAAACATCTAAAGAGTTCTTTGATGGGGTTTATGTCCATCGATTTAACCGAACTTGGTGGTGGAATGTTTTAATGAAAGCTTTAGAAACACCACAATCGCGTTATTCAAGACTAATTCAAAAATTAGATAGATTAAGGTTAAGACTAAGCCAATTGTTGTTTGCTTGTATTTACCCAAATGAAGAACCCCTCCTATATCGTAAATTCTCTAACGAGGCATTACGCATATGCGGACAAATAAAATTTGACATTGTAATTGCTGAGCATTATGGGGGAGATACACTTTTTGCTGGGGCTAAAGTTAAATCACATTACCCTAATATAAAACTTATGTCAATATTATGGGATCCAATTTCCGGTAGGACACTTCCCAAATATTTGCCTCAAAAATACGCAGAAAGGAAAAATCTTGAATTTGAAGAAAGAATTCTCAGATACTCGGATTTAATTGTGGGTATGAGGGCTCATATGCCTTATCAGCAAGTTCATTCATCAGAAAAGTCTTTTTTTAGAAACGTTATATTTCTAGATATTCCTGGTATAATTAGACCAGAAACCCAAATGGGAAATAATCGTTTTGTCATTAAAGGTAAAATAAATGTAATTTTTACTGGTGTGTTAAATCTTCCAGACAGGGATCCTTCATTAGTTATTAAAACATTCGGTCGATCCAAATATAAGGATAACTTTAATCTTATGTTTTTTGCCGTTGGTGGGGGATCGTATTTGGTTGAATCTTTAATAAAAAACGAAGGGTTACAAGGCTTTGTCCATGCATTCATACCTCGAAGTGAATTGAACTCAGTGTTACAAACTTCGGACATTTTACTAAATATAGGAGGGCCTAATACAACTCAGGTCCCAAGCAAAATATTTGAATATATGTCGTATGGGAAACCCATTGTTTCCACATACTATGTTGATAATGAGTCATCTCTTAGCTATTTTCAAAGATACCCCTTGGCATTGTGTCTTGATTTACGGAAAGGTATTAACGAGAATGCAAGTATGCTTGATGAGCTAATTGACTCAAAGTTAGGACAGGTATTAGATTTTACAGCCGTGGAGAAACTATATCCCTTAAATAACCCCCAAACATTTGTTTGTGAAATAGAAAAATTGTGTAGTTTATGAGCCTGCCTATTTCAGTAATAATACCAACAATGAACAGACCTGAGAGTTTGGAACGCACGCTTAGGGAAATAGCTAACGGGTGTGAAGTTCCAAACCAATTGATTGTGGTTGATCAGTCGAATAAATCAGATCTCCGTATTTGCAATGAGAGAACAGTTTACAGTTTCCGAGAGGCATTCAGTAACATTGATTATATTACACAAGTAACACCTAGCCTCACCAAAGCAAGGAATCTAGGTATTTCTTTGGCTACTAATGACATAGTCGTAATGTCTGATGATGATGTAGATGTTAATATTGATACTTTTGTTAATTTGAAAAAGCTATTTGATAATTCTCAAATAGCAATGGTAGCGGCAATTGACGAGTTGTCCCAAAAGTCCAAAACAAATATTGGATATCTATTGGGTACAAAATCATTAATAAACCGAAAAATAGGTCATGTTACCAACTCAATGTTAAGCCGTTATCCTGATCATATTGCAAAGCAGACTGAGACACAATGGGCTCAGGGATATTTTTTTGCTATAAAAAAGAGTCTGGTGGATAAATGGGGCCTGAGTTGGGATGAAAACCTTACCAGTTATGCATATGCTGAAGATATGGACTTCAGTTTTTCATATTATAAACATGCAAAGGTTGAGAATTATATCTGCGTACTAGATCCTAGTGTTAAAGTAAAACATTTGGCTTCATTAGAATATAGGGAACCAAATGATAAAAGTACATTTATGTACTTTGTCAATCGGGAATATTTAAGGCACAAACATCATATTGGCTTTAAGGGATTCATAGCATGTAATTGGTGTGAGTTTTGGATTCTCTTGAGCGATTTAATAACTGGAAAGAATTTTAGAGTCAGTTGGAGAGCTTACCTCTGTAAATTCACAAATGCAAAAGACATTAGGGCTGGTCGTCTAGATTACGACAAATTTATGAATAGATAAAAATGCAAGTAACAGCATTTGAGTATAAGATAGCAAAGTGGTATGTATATCTCCTTACAATAAGGATGATATCTCAGATCTCGGTATTAAGTGATGTAATGCATGGAGCTGGGGTTTATTTCGATGTTATATTACATGGTATAGGCCTATATCTGATAATTTTTAAAAGAAGAAAGTTGCCTTCATCTGCCAATCAGGCAAAAAAACTTTTTCATTACTTCGCTAGTATTGTTTTGCTCTGCAATTTTTCCTCATTAATCATGGCTGCTTATACTCAAGTAACTATAGGAAATTATGCAGAGGAAACAGCTTTTGAGGGAATTATGGGCATGCAGATTTATTTTTTTCAATACGTCTTTATGCTCTTTTATAATATGTATGTCTTTGATATTTTAGGAGGAGAAAAGATACTTGCTATATTGTATAAGTTATGCAAGCTATTGCTTGTTTTAGGGTATGTGCAGATAGCCTGTGTTTTAAATGGTACAATAAGAGGTATTTTGTCATCTGTAGATGTTTTTAATGTTCTACAGCCTGGAGGTGATTGGGTGAAAGTTCCACTAACAGGTAGTGAGGGCGCATCCGGAGGTTCTTTACTGGCTTGTTTTGTATTTCCAATCTTGTTTGCAAGGTATTTAACAAATAGGAACAAAAAAGAACTGCTACTAGTATTGGCGTTCATGCCGATTTTGTTGTTTACGTTGAGTACAACTGGGTATATTCTATTTTTTGCTTGCGTTTTTTCTTTTATCTTATTTACAAATAAGAAGAGTAGAAGCATTGCTTTTACTATCATTACGTCGTTAGCCGTGCTTGTTGGTATAACAGTATCACAATTAGATAGCGAACAACAAGTTATATTAAGATATTTATTGTTTGAGAAAGCAACAGATCAACAGAATGGTAGTACAGCATCCCGTTCTGTTCCAATATATTTGAATCTTGGAGCTTTTTCCGAATCACCTATAATTGGCGTTGGGAATGGATTACAGGGTTATTATTATAATAAATATGTTCCAAGTTGGGCACTAGATGTTCCCGGATCTGACGTTGTGGATTTTTATGAACAAGCACAAAAAACTATAGCAAATGGCGGTGTTTTCTTTTTGGGGATATTATCTGGATATGGCATTCTCGGAACACTGTTATTTGCCTTATTCTTCATTAGATCATTAAGACTTGTAAGAAAGAATAAGTCTAAAATGGGTGAATTTTATTATATATACACGATTTCCTTTCTGCCATTATTCCTATGCGGATGTCAAGGCGATTTTTGGGGCAATTATTATATCTGGTTTATAATAAGTATACCGCTCTTTTTAAGAAATGATAATACTTTTGTACGTCAATGAAGATAGTTTTCTTTTCCAATTTTATAAATCATCACCAATATCCTGTCGCGGCAGAGTTATATAATCTAGCTCATGGGCAATATGTTTTTGTAGAGACGGAGCCGATGCCGGAAGGTTTTAAAAAAGGAGGTTATCCCGACTTTAGCTCTGCACCATTTGTGTTGCAGTCCTGGAAATCAAGAGAAAATTACATGACCGCTTGCGATCTTGCGATTAATTCAGATGTCGTCCTTTTTGACGGTATTGAAACCCTCCCGTTTGAGCGACTCCGCTGTATACATAACCCTAATGGCTTATCTTTTGAAGTTTCTGAAAGGTGGTTCAAGCGAGGATTTCTGAATCTTTTTTCTCCAAGATTTATAAAATGGTACCATAATTATTTGAAGTATGCCAGAAAATGCAATGTTTATAAATTATGTTGTGGTGCTTTTGTCGCTAATGATATGTATGTCCTTGGCGCATTTCGAAACAAATGTTACAAGTGGGGGTATATAACAAAGATAGAATCAAATTTTGAAGATATTGAACGGAAAATAGCCCGAAAAGGTCCCATTATGATTATGTGGTGTGCGAGGTTTCTAACTCTCAAGCACCCTGAAATAGCAATTCAGATGGCTAATATGTTAAAAACAAAAGGTTATTTGTTTGAGTTGAGTATATATGGTGGAGAAGGAAATAAGGCGCGAGGAGAAAGAGTGTTTACAAAAGATAAAATGCAGAGGCTAATTGATAAATATCAATTGAGTGATAATGTGAAACTAAAAGGGAACTTACCGAATAGTGAAATCTTAAAAGCAATGTCTAATCATGATATCTTTTTGTTTACTTCCGACAAACATGAAGGATGGGGAGCTGTTGCGAACGAGTCACTTGCCAATGGATGTGTATTGGTTGCATCGGATGCTATAGGTAGTACCCACTATTTGATAGATGAAGGTGTTAATGGTTTTAGCTTTAAAAATTTGAATGTTGAATCTCTCTGTAACAAAGTAGAATGGTTGATTAATAATCAAAGCAAGATGCGAAATATGCAGCTTAATGCATACAAGACAATGTCAGAATGCTGGAGCCCACAGAATAGCGCCAGGTCGCTTTTCCAACTATTAAAAGATCTTGGAATAGGAATAGACTCAAATATAAAAGAAGGTCCGTGTAGTAAAGCTTATCCTGTATATAATGAATAGATTATACAATGCACTTCGCTCTGGAATGAGGTCATCATTTTTGAGCGTTTTAGGCCATATTAAAGAGCCAGCCCCTTTCGTCCATATCCTAAACGGTCATATGATTGATTGGCATCACGATAATGATGCTGACGGTATGCGTTTCTATAGACAATTGAAGGCGCTTCATGAATTCTGTGATTTTGTGAACTTCGAAGATGCTGTAGAGATGATTGTTAATCATGAGGGCGTGGATAGACCAACATTGGCATTCTCATTTGATGATGGTTTTCGTGATTGCTATACTCAGATAGCAGCTCAATTAGAAAAGTTTGGGGTAAATGCCATGTTCTTTATCAATCCTAACTTTGCTGAAGCGGCCGACAAAAACGATGAGGACTATATTAGAAACTTTACTGAAGATACCACAAAAAGTCCTGGTAAGTTACCAATGACATGGGTACAAATGAAAGATCTTCTGCAACGAGGCTTTCTTATAGGTGCTCATACTATGGATCATTATTGTATTAATGATGATAACATTGGAGAATTGGAACATCAGATTGGAGATTGCAAGAAAGCAATTGAAGAACGGCTGGATACACCTTGTGATTATTTCGCATTTCCATATGGAAGGTTAGAGCATGCCAACCCTGCGTCTATTGATATAGCATGTAAATACTACAAATACGTGTTTTCGCAAAGTGACTATAAGAATTTCTTTTCCTTTGGTGGTAAAGTAATTAATAGACGTCATTTTGAACCCTTTTGGCCAGTAAGTCACGTTAAATATTTTATAAGTTGTAATAAGAAGTATTGATGCCTGTTTTATTTCAAATTAATGTATCTGCAAACTGGGGCTCTCATGGGAAGATTGCGGAAGGAATTGGCCAGATGGCAATAGCGAATGGATGGGATAGCTATATTGCTTATGGTCGCATAGCGAACCCAAGTAAATCGCAGCTGATTCATATTGGGAGTATGTGGGATGAGCGATGGCATGGAGTTAAGTCAATATTGTGTGATAGCCACGGTTTGGCGTCGAAGAAAGCAACCCAAAAGCTGATTGAGACAATAAAACAAGTACAACCAGATTTAATACATTTGCATAATTTACATGGTTATTATTTAAATTATCCAATCCTTTTTAATTTTTTAAAAGCTTATAACAGACCTGTTGTTTGGACACTTCATGACTGCTGGTGCTTTACTGGGCATTGTACTCACTTTGAGTATGATGGTTGTTTTAAGTGGCAAACGGGATGCTATGATTGTAAGTTTAAACGCGTGTATCCTTCGAGTTTGTTTTTGGAAAGAAGCAAACGTAACTATGAGTTGAAGAAGAAGTGTTTCACATCATTGGATAATCTCACACTTGTTCCTGTTTCAGACTGGCTTGGAAATCACCTGAAGAATTCATTTATGAAGGAACAAAATATTCATATTATTCATAATGGAATAGATATTAACACATTTAAACCTTTAAGTATTATAAGGAGTAACGAGATTGAGATCTTAGGTGTTGCAAGTAACTGGAAAATGAGGAAAGGGCTGCCAGACTTTCTTGAATTAAGAAAAGTTCTTCCTCTGAATTATCATATTTTTCTTATTGGATTAACAAAAAAGGAAATATCGGAGTTGCCTGAAGGAATAATGGGGATAGAAAGAACTAATAATATACAGGAACTTGTGGATTACTATAACAAAGCAGACATCTTAGTAAATCCGACATATGAAGATAATTTCCCAACAATAAATCTTGAGGCTCTTGCATGTGGAACGCCTGTGATAACGTATAATACCGGAGGTGGTCCAGAGGCTATTGACGATTTGACGGGCATTGTGGTCGATCAGGGAAATGTTAGAAAGCTAGCAGATAGTATTATGAAACTTGGCGAAGAAAAGAACAAGGAGGCAAGAAGAGCGGACTGCCGTAAGAGAGCAGAACAATTATATAATCAAATACTCTGCTATCACGACTATTTGGATTTGTATAACTCATTATTGAAAGCATGAAAGTTTCTATTGTAACAGCAACGTATAACAGTTCAAAGACTGTTGAGGAGACCATAAAAAGTGTTCTTAATCAGACTTATAAAGATTATGAGTACCTTATTATTGATGGGATGTCTAAAGATAATACTTTGGATTTAGTGCGTAAGTATGAGCCATTGTTTGAAGGGAGAATGAAAGTCTTTAGTGAGAAAGATAAGGGTATTTATGATGCTATGAATAAGGGCTTCCATAGGTCTACAGGCGATGTGCTGATGCTTATCAATTCTGACGATTTGTTTGCTAAGCAAGATGCAATTGAGTTGGTTGTGAAGGAGTTTGAAAAGCATCCAGAAGCTGATGGCGTGTATGCAAACCTATATTATGTATCTCAGAACAATATAGACAATATCGTTCGTGTATGGAAAACTGGTGAGCAAAAGCCAATGAGAAAGGGATGGCTTCCTGCACATCCCACTTTTTATGTGAAACGAGAATGCTATGAGAAGTATGGGTATTTTAATCTTACTTACCCTTTGGCTGCAGATTTTGAACTAATGTTGCGTTTTGTGGAGAAGCATCATATTAAACTTCAGTATTTACCCGAGTATCTGGTAAAGATGAGATTGGGAGGTGCTACGAGCAAGAGTATTCAGAATGTATATAGGCAGGACGTTGAAACGATAAGGGCGTTCAAAGAGAATGGGCTTCCAGGAGGGAGTTTCATGTACCTGTTCTGGAGATATTTGCCTAAAGTCAAACAGTTTTTTAGAAAGTCTGAATAATGAAGAAGTTGCTTTTTACAGGTGGAACCGGATTTCTTGGGAAGAATATTATGCACTTGCTGAATCAGCAGTATGAGGTTACAACCTGCGGTATCACGCCGGATGATATGATAAAGGCTAATCTTGCTAAAGAGGTACCAGAGCTACCAGAACGTTATGATGTTGTGCTACATGCCTGCGGTAAGGCACATGTTGTGCCCAAAACAGAGGAGGAAAAGCAAGCATTCTATGATGTGAACTATACCGGAACCATACATCTTTGTGATGCACTGGAGAAAGTTGGAGTACCAAAAGCACTTGTCTTTATCTCCACGGTTGCGGTCTATGGATGTGAGTACGGAGAACTCATAGATGAATACCATGCTTTAAATGGTGATTCTCCATATGCCAAGAGTAAGATAATGGCTGAGGAGTATCTTACGAAGTGGTGTTTAAAAAATGGAATAAAACTCGGAATTCTGAGACCTTCTCTGCTTGCAGGTAAGAATGCTCCAGGTAACCTTGGCGCAATGGTTAATGGAATTAAGAAGGGCTTCTATATGAACATTGCTGGCGGAAAAGTCATCAAGAGTATTTTGATGGC
>AUXO015495084.1_pt1 | contig 12990 bp, 9 predicted proteins | sample 768731 | NCBI WGS metagenome assembly AUXO01 (sample SAMN02715735, study PRJNA202380) | gut metagenome | biome: sheep rumen | host: Ovis aries | place: New Zealand: Palmerston North
TTTTGATTGTGGAATTGCTGCATTTTCATATGGTGCAGATGCAATTTATCTTGGGCTTAAAAATTTTTCTGCGCGTGCAGATGCGATGAATTTTTCCCACGAAGAATTAAAAAAAATAACATCTATTGCTCACAGTCTTGGTAAATCAGTTTATGTTGCAATAAATACTGTAATTCAAAATCATGAAATTCCGGAACTCATCGAAAAACTTGGAAGTGTTGATGAAGCAGAAGTCGATGGCATTATTTTACAAGATTTTTCCCTCATTCCTCTTATAAAAAAGTATTTTCCTAAACTTAAAATGCACGCAAGTACTCAAATGGCAGTGCATAATTTAGAAGGGGCAAAAATCCTTGCAGATATTGGATTTTCAAGGGTTGTTCTTGCCCGAGAATTAAATTTCCAAGAAATAGAAAATATTACAAAAAATTGTGGTATAGAAACCGAAGTTTTCATTCATGGTGCACTTTGTTATTCATATAGTGGACTTTGTTTTTATTCATCTTTTGATAGAGGAGAAAGTGCTAATCGTGGAAAATGCACTTATCCATGTCGTAAAATTTATGGTGGCACACATCCTTATGCAATGAAAGATTTGGCACTTAACGAATATATATTAAAACTTCGTGATATTGGTGTCGCATCTCTTAAAATAGAGGGAAGAAAAAAGACACCTCTTTATGTTGCGGCAACTGCTGACTACTATAGAAAAATTCTTGATGGAAAATCAACAAAGGGATGTCTTGATAATATAAAAAGAATTTTTGCTAGACCATATACAATGCTTCATTTTAATGGTAAAAACAAAGATGTTATAGATAGGGATTTTTCTGGCCCTCGTGGACTTTTAATTGGAAAAATCGAGCGTATAAAACGAAATGTTATTACATTTAAAACTTCATCACATATTGAAAAACATGATGGTATTGCGATTGAAATAAATGGTATCGAGCGACCATTCGGTTTTGCTATTGATAAAATGTGGGTTCACGAAAAACCAAGTTTTATCGCAGAAAAGGGGGACAAGGTTGAATTAACCGTTCCTGATGATACACCTGATTTAGAAATTGGTGCAAATATTTATTGCACATCATCGCAAATTGCAAAATCATCTTATCCATTCAAAGAAACAGTTCTTTTGAAAAATATTAAAAAAGAAAATCTTGATATTATTTTCAATATGACACAAGATAAAATCGAAGTTATTGCAGGAAATATTTCCGTTACATATAATGCTTCTTTTCAAAAAGCAAACAATCCAGAAAAAATGAAAGATGGTGTATTTACTGCATTTTCAAAGTTAGGAGATTCAAGTTTTTCCTTGGGGCATTTGGAATACAATAATGATGGATTTTTTGCTCCAATTTCTCTTTTAAATGAAATTCGAAGACAACTTTGTGAAAAATTGGAAACAAAGCCAGTATATGTTTTGCCAACTGTTGAATATCCAAAATATTTACCAAAAAATCATCAAACAAATTTTGTTATAAAAATCGATAATATTGATTATATATCAGAATTTACAGACAAGGATTTTGAAAAACTTTCTGAAATTATTGTTGATATAGATTCTGATTTTTCAAAAATTCAAACACCTGCTTTAATTTCAAAGATAAGAGTTTCCGTTCCTGTTATAAATAGAAATAATGTAATGCCAAATATCAAATCAAAAATCAAACGCTTGCTTGAAAATGGATTTACAAAATTTTCTATCTCAAATATCAGTGGTATTTATTTGATGAAGGAATTTGGAATAACCGATTGGATTTGTGATTATTATCTTTATACACTTAACGATTTTTCTGCTGAATTTTTATTATCTTGTGGTGCAAAGCGTATAACTTTATCTCCAGAGGACAGTTCCGAAAATATGAAAACGATTCTTGAAAATTTTGCTGATAAAACTGATGTTTTAGTGTATGGTGATATTCCTTTATTTATATCAGATAATTGTCTTGGTGATTGTAAAAATTGTAAAAGCACAGATAATGTGATTGTAAAAAATTGTCGCCACTATGTTTTTGACAAGGTTCCATATTGTATAGCAAACAAAGTTGATAATTTTGCACCTTTGAATTTCCGTCTGGATTTTTGTTTCAAAAAATATTCTGCACAAGATGTGAAAAATATTTTCCATAATATAATGTCAAAACAATGCCCACGCAATTCAACATCTGCGAATTTTGAAAAAGGTTTTAAATAGAAAGTTATTTCAAATAATCTTCTAACTTTACAAATTTAAAACCCATGGCTTTAAGTATAGGAAGAACGGATTTTAATCCCTTACCTGTTTCTTTTTCCGGATGATTTGCATGTGCAATAATTATATCCGAAGGTTTTGATTTCAAAAGAGCTTGTTCCACCTGTTTTGCAGAATAGGTCGCCCCCGCATCACCAAGTATGTTAAATCCAATAGTTTTGAAACCCATATCATAAATTTGTGCAACAGCATATTCATCATAGTATGCAGTTCCGGAACGGAAAAATTTTGGTCTTCTTCCTGTAGTTTTTTCAATCAAATCGGCATTTACTATTACTTCATCATAAAGTTCATTGGCATTTTTGGTGCCATCAATCCCATATATCGATTTTCCATTAAGGGATGCTGGAATATGTTTCCATCCATGATTTTCAATTTCGAATAATGGATTAGAATAAAGTTTTTTAAATTTTTCGGGGTGTTTTATAATCCAACGATAGTTTACAAAAAATGTTACAGGTATTTCATTTTCTATTAAAAAGGCAACTAAATCTTCATCTAAACTATCATTTTTTGAACCACATAAATCAAGGGTAAGTGCCAAAACTTTTTCATTCGTAGGAATATTTTTTATAATACCATCAATATTTTCACTCCATTTCTTTGGGTGAACATTACTGTATTTTTGAATAATAAAATTTTCATCAGATTTATAAATATTTTCTTTGTTTCCTGCACATCCATAAAAAAGTGATACAACAAAAGTTATAATTAAAAATTTTTTCATTTTTTACCTCATTAAAGTATCTATATAGAAATTCTATATAATATATCCATTAAATACAAATATTTTTTCTTGCATTAAATTGAATTTTTGCCTAAACTTTCCAATTATGATAAATATTGAAAATTTAACAGTTTATATGAAATCTCGTTCACTTCTCGAGGATACCTCGGTCCATATTTCCGATGGGCAAAAAATTGGTATTGTTGGTGTGAATGGTTCTGGAAAATCTACATTATTTAGAGTATTAAAGGGAGAACTTGAACCAACATCAGGGAAAATAAATTTTTCATCTAATCAAAAAATTGCCTTTGTTGAACAGGAATTTTACGATATTGATAAAACTGTTTTGGATTTTGTGTTAAGTAAAGATAAAGAATTGGTTTTAGCTAGAAAAAAATTAACCACTTGTAGCCCTGATGAATTACCAGAAATTTACGATGAACTTAAACGACTTGAATCTGATACTGCCGAAGGTAGGGTTTCCCGAATTTTATCAGGTCTTGGGTTTAGTGAAGATGATTTACAAAAAAAAGTTTCTGATTTTTCTGGTGGTTGGCGTATGAGATTGGCCTTGGCTGGTGCATTATTCCGATATTCTGATATACTTTTACTTGATGAACCAACAAATCATTTGGATTTAGAAGCCTCCATCTGGCTTGAAAATTATTTAAAAAAATATTCCAAAACTCTTCTTATCATCAGTCATGATAGAAATCTTTTAAACAATATTTGTGATGGTATTATCCATTTTGAAAATAAAAAATTGGTTTCATATTCAGGAAACTATAATAATTTTTACAAAAATTATATCTTAAAACACGAAAATGAAGAAAAACTTGCAAAAAAGCAAGCTGAATTCAAGGCTCATCTTCAATCTTTTGTAGATAGATTTCGCTATAAAGCGACCAAAGCCAAACAGGCACAAAGTCGCCTAAAAATGCTTGATAAATTACAGGATATTTCAGTAACTCAACTTGATAAATCTTGTCATTTTGAATTTCCACAGGCATTGGACCTTCCAACCCCTCTTGTAAAAATTGAAAATGGAAGTGTCGGTTATGATGATAATATTGTTTTAAATAAAATAAATATAAATATTACCCCACAGGATAGAATTGGAATTTTGGGTAAAAATGGAAATGGAAAGTCAACTTTGGCAAAATTGATTTATGGGGATTTGCAACTTAAAAAAGGATCAATTCATAGGCAACCTAAACTAAATATTGGATTTTTTACACAACATCAAATGGAAGAACTTCCTCTTGATATGTCTCCATTTGAGTATATTTCATCACTTCTTCCACAAAAAACAGAAACAGAGATTCGTTCCATTTTGGGAAATTTTGGAATAAGTGGTGATGTTGCAATTACAAAGATTAAAGATCTTTCTGGTGGCGAAAAAAGTAGGGTGGTCTTTACAAAACTTTCCCTTGATAAACCATCAATTTTAATACTTGATGAACCGACTAATCATTTGGATATTCAAGCCAGAGATGCTTTGATAGAAGCGTTAAATAATTATAACGGAGCTGTTCTTTTAATTACTCACGATTTTAATTTTTTAAATATGGTAGTCGATGATTTATGGTTGGTGGAAAATCATACATGTATTCCATTTAATGGCACAATGGATGATTATAAAAAACTTCTTTTAAGTAAGGATAAAGATGTTGTAAAAAAGGAAAAAACTATACCTGAAAAAGACAATCCAAAACCACAACACGAACAAAAACCAAAGCATAAAAATTTGCAAAAATTAGAGGAAGATATTTTATCTTTGGAAACCGAAAAATCGGAAATTTTAGAAAAATTACAAACTCCTCTTCCTTCATCGGAACTTATTAAACTTTCCAAACGCCTTGATGTTATTGAAACAATACTTCCGATTCGTGAAAACGAGTGGTTAAGTTTACAAGAAGAGTAATTTTTGAATTTTATTGCTTTTTGTCTTGTGTTGTAATAAAATCTTAACATCGAAAAATAATAAAGTATTTCAGAGGTTAAAATGAGCTATATTGATAAAATTTTTCCAAATCCACTTCCAACAGTTGAAGAGTTAGAGGCAAAATATAAACGCCGTGATTTACCGGATGGTGCAAAGGTCACCCGTGTTGCACCAAGTCCAACTGGATTTATGCATATTGGTGGAATTTATACAGCCCTTATCTGTGAACGAGTTGCCCATCAATCAAATGGTGTCTTTTTCCTTCGTATAGAAGATACTGATACTAAACGAGAAGTAGAGGGGGCAACTGAACTTATTTGCTCATCCCTTGCAAATTATGATATAATTCCAGATGAAGGTTTTGATGCTTTTGGTAATGAAATTGGTTCGTATGCACCATATAAACAAAGTGCAAGAAAAGAAATTTATCAGGCATATATAAAACAAATGCTTCTTGATGGTCGTGCATATCCATGTTTTGCAACAACCGAAGAGTTGGAAAAATTGCATCATGATCAGGAAATTTCTGGCGCTCGCCCGGGATATTATGGTCGTTGGGCAAAATATCGTGACTGCCCTGTTGAAAAGATAGAGGAAAAACTTGATGCCGGTGTTCCATTTGTGATTCGATTCAAAAGTCATGGAAGCTATGATAATAAAATAGTTATCCAAGATGGATTAAAGGGAAAAATCAATTTCCCAGAAAATGATTTGGATATTGTTATTATGAAATCTGATGGACTTCCAACATATCACTTTGCTCATGTTATTGATGATTATTTGATGGGAACAACACATGTTATTCGCGGTGATGAATGGTTGTCATCACTTCCACTTCATATCCAACTTTTCAAGGCTATGGGTTTCAAGGCTCCTAAATACACACACATCGCTCCTATTCAAAAAATGGATGGCGATTCGCGTCGTAAATTAAGTAAACGCCATGATCCAGAGGCTGATGTCCGTTATTATGATACTGTTGGTTATCCAAGGGTTGCAGTGATAGAATATCTTTTAAATTTGGTTAATTCTAATTTTGAAGATTGGAGAAGAAATAATCAAACTAAATCATATAAGGATTTTCCTGTATCATTAAATAAACTTTCACCTAGTGGTGCACTTTTTGATTTCGTAAAACTTAATAATATAAGTAAAGAAATTATTTCAAAAATGACAACAGATGAAATTTATTCTGCCGTTTATGATTGGGCAAAAAAGAATGATTCAAATTTGCTTGCACTTATGGATTCTAATTCTGATTATATTAAGGCAATTTTATCTATTGAACGCACTGGTGCAAAAAATGCACGAAAGGATATTGCAAAATATTCGGATGTTCCAGCAGAAATTGAATATTTCTTTGATGAAAAATTTGCTATTTCTGATGAAATGAAAAATGAAATTCGTTCCATTAAAAATTATCGTGAAATAGTAAATGCCTATATTCCTATGTTTAATGAAAATGATTCAAAGGATATTTGGTTTGGTAAAATGATTGATTTAGCATCAAAATTCAATTTTGCAAAAAATGGAAAAGAATATAAAGCAAATCCAGAATCTTTTAATGGCGATATTTCAACTTTGGTAAAAATTTTCCGTATTCTTATTACTGGAAAAACACAAACTCCAGATTTAAGTGAAATTCAACATGTAATGGGAAAGGATAGGGTTCTTTCTCGCTTAAATTTTGTTAATGAAATATAGGAAATGTTATGAAAAAGACTTTTGCATATATAGTTGCCTCCCTTTTCGGAGTAGGTTTTGCCCCTGTTGCATCTGGAACTTTTGGTTCATTGGCAAGTTTTATATTGATAGTGCCATCTATATATTTTGATGGACTACAGGGAATATTGGCACTTTTTTGTGCAAGTTTTTTTCTTGGTTGGCTTGCCTCAAGGGTCGTTCTTCGTTATACTGAACATGACCCAGGTTTAATAGTCATTGATGAAACAGCAGGGCAAACTATTACCTTTGTTTTTGTATCAAAATTTTTAAGTTCAAATTTTTCTTATTGGTATCTTTATATCCTTGGTTTTGCATTATTTCGTTTGTTTGATATTACAAAACCATTATTTATCGGAGTTGCAGATAGAAAAATTGAAAACGCATTTGGCGTAATGTTTGACGATGTCCTTGCTGGAATCGTATCTGCAATTTGCCTTTATGCAATTACTTTATTTATTTAATAATTTTTATACCTTCAATAATTATATCCAAGGGTAATTTTATTATATAAAAAGTTGTCGCCAGTATTTCATTAACTATCCTTAATATTATATTAAAAGGTTGAGAAATTCTAGCAGTATGCTTTTTCAATTTTGATATAGTTTTACTAATTTTTTTATTATTTTTAAGTTGTAAAGATAAAGGAATTTCAAAATTTTTATCACTATATTTTTTATATGCTACGATAAAATCATAAAAATATATAAGGGTATTATCCTGAATAACACTTGGATATTTTAAGTTTAAAAATGAAAATTTTCGTTTGTAATCAAGTATTATAAAATTATTGAAAATGCTTCTATCTGATATGTTGATAAGTTTTTTTGAATAACTTAAATAATTATTAAATTTAAAATTTATACCATTTTTTTTCAGCACATTTATCCAAATATATTGTTCTGCATGATATCTGGTTAAAAAATCAGGGAATATATCATATTTTGGCTTTTTATGTGTTTTAAACCATTGGCTTGTTTCAGGTTCTGGTGCCAACGGAATATTCCACATCTTATACATATCAGACCTAAGCCCGAACATCACCCAATCCGATGGATGAAATAAACACTTTAATATTGGAGAAGAATTTCTTGTATAAACATTTGTAATAATTATTCGTTTTTCAAACACTTTGTATTTAAAATCTCGTGCTGGAAATTTATCAAAATATTTAAGAAAATTTTTATTTAAAATTACCATATCCGAACGAAGTTTTAATACATATTTTCTTGTTGCATTTTTTACTCCGTTGAATGTTGAAACTATTTGTCTGTTAAGATTATGTTTTTGACCATTAAGGCGAAAAACAACGGCACCTATATCATTATTAAAAACTATTTTATCATATAAAAGACCTTTAACTTTACTACCCTTCCATGTAGAAATAATAATTTCAGAATCAGGAAGAATTTTTCTTATACTTTTAATCGTTTTTATTGTAACTTCGGAAATTGCCCCTTGAATTACAACAGAAATTTCAGATGAATCTATCATTTTATATCCTATTTTAAGTAATCTTTTATTAAACTGTTTCGTGGCAGACTTATTGCAATACTTGATGGATACGGATTTGTCGGTGCAAAATCATTTATTAAAACTCTTGTCGAATGATTAAGTCCCATCAAAATTGCATAAGGTTTTATTCCAAGGTCAGTCAAAATTTTTTCCAAATTTTTTCGGTATTCTTCACCTCTGGAAGTAGTGATTATTATCTGCCCACCATCATTTTGAAGATTTATAATTTGTTTTACATTTTCAGGAATAGATTCGGTATTATTTGACCAATTTATTTTGCCATATTTCCCAGAATTTTTCATAATTACTCCATCAAAATCTATGAAAAAAGTTCTATATTTTTTTTGTTCCAAAATCCACTCATTCAATGTTCCCCAATCTTTGTAATCTGATGCTTCTATATACTCGAACACAGATTTTTTTTGAGATAAAAGATACGAAATTATATGACTTATAAATAATTCATTTTCAATCCCATTTTTTGAAAGATAAGAAAAAGTTTCCATAAATAATTTTGCATCATTAAACCCATAAATTCCCAAACAAATTATGTGGGATACAATCTTTTTTTCTATTATGTCTTGTGTAATATTTTGCTCATTTACAATCAAAAAACTTTTTTCTGGGATATTCGTAATTTTTGGATGTTTATGTAAATCAAAACCCACAACAAAGTTTTTATTTTCCCTAGGTATTTCAACATTTACAAAATTATCAGAATCTTTTACGACAAATTCGCCATCAATGTTCATTTTTTTCAAAGTATTAAAGACAGTTTCGCTTGCACTTTTCGTAGGTTTTTCCAAAACACAAAGTTTGATTTTTTTGTTTTTTTCAAAGACCTGTTTTAAAATCAAATCCGCCTCATATTTTTCTATATGTTCCTGTAAAATTGTGATAATAATTTGATTAAATAAATTAGTATTTATTCCATCTATTGCCTTTTCAATCATCAATTTCCCATCCGGATGAGTAAGCATCCATTTTGGTTTCATATTTGGAAATCGTGAAGATTTACCTGCACATGGAATAATAAGAGTTTTCATTTTTTGCCTCCATCTTTTTTATGATATTTATTGTATTTTCAATCCCTGAATACAGAAAGATTTCAGTTTTTTTATCCTTTAAATAAGGAATTATTCTAACCAAGTTTAAAAGAAGTATTTTGTATATAAGTAATAAAATATTTTCACCATCCGGAAGAGATTTTATCATTTCAGATATTGTTTCTTTTGCAATCAAAAGTCGTAAATCTCTATTAGTATCTGGTCCCATATTTCTAAACGACCACTTTATTTCTAAATCTTGAAAAATTTTTGCTAAATCAATAATCCACGATGAAAAAAATGTATCTAAAAAATCAATCAGATAAAGTTTGTTATCTGTTGAAATCATAATATTTTCCAGTGTCAAATCCCCATGAGATGGGCTTTGCAAAACCCCATTCCAATCAGTCTCATTTAATAACTCAAATACATACTTTATTGTCGTATTTTTATTGAAAATTATTTTATTAAGGTTTGAAATTTTTTGCCTAAAAATATTATTAACATATTGATTTTTAATAGATTTATTTATAGGCAAACTTTTAAAAAGTATTTTTATATAATCGACAAGTTCAGTAATTTTTATAGTGTTTATATATTCACAAAAAGCTATTGATTGAACATATTCCATATCGAAAAAAAATAAATCTTTATCATATCCATAACCATATATTTTTGGTGTCTTAGCAATTTTTAAATCATACTTGCTTTGTTTTATGAATTGTTTTTTAAGTCTTAAATTATATTCTTTAGAAGATGATTTTTTCCTTACAAAAAATTTATTTTCATCTTTAAACAAAGATATTTCACACCCCGAATGTCCATTTAAATTTTTTATAAATTTTAACATATTTGCCACCTAATACTTAATATTTTTATAAGATTCATAAAATAAAAATTTATATAGTTTTCAGCCTTATCAATTTTTAAAATCGGAAGTCCAAAAATTAAAATTTTTTTCGTCTTTTCCAGTGGTAAAGAAAGTTTTTTATTTATCCTAAATCCAACAATTTTTGATAAAATCCCAGCCATATTTTTTGAAATTTTTTTATGATATTCTAAATATTCAACATCCTTATTTAGTATTTTTATTTTTAAATCATTAAACATTTTTTTATACAATTTTATCGTTTCAAAATGCACATTTTTTATATTACTAGATGCTCCACCAATCCTGAAAAATACAAGATATTCTGAGATATAAACGAATTTATGCTTATTTAAAAATAGTTTTAATGTTAAATCATAATCCCCAACGATTTTAAAATTTGTATCAAACATATATTTTTTTATTACATCTGTTTTTATTACCATAGATTGATGAGAACAAGGCATCGTTAAAAACAGATTTTTTATATCAGGATTTTCTTGTAAAATTCCATGAATAATATTTCCATTTTCATCAATATATTTTGTTTTTCCGAATAAAAAATCGGCATTTGTCCTTTGTAAAAAAGAAATAGATTTTGATATCACATTTTCATCAAAATAATAGTCATCAGAATTTAAAAAAGTAATGTATTTCCCTGTTGCTTTTTTAATACCATTATTCATAGCATCATAAATTCCATTATCTTTTTTAGAAAAAAATTTAACCCCCAAAGATTTTAAAAATTCCTTTGTTCCATCATTTGAATTTCCATCAATTACTATATGTTCAATATTCCCATAATTTTGAGATTTTATACTGTCTAACATTTTGATAAAACAATCTTTTCTTCTATGTTCTAATATATTATAAACAACAGTAATAATAGAAATTTTTGGTCTTATCATTTTTGTTCCTTTTTCTCAAATTTGATAAGAGGAAGTATGTCAAAAAGATAAAATTTTAAACTGTTATTGACTTTCACTATTTTTAAAATAGTTAATATTCCGAACAATTTTAGTTTGATTTTTTTATCATATTTTTTTTCATCTTTGATAACCCATTCGACAATATTTTCATTTCTTGATTTTAATGAATATACATCCTTAAAATAAGGATTCGAATATATTACAGTCATATTCTTAATATCATTTGCCACTAAATCACAAAGACCACTTCTTAAGGCATAAACGCTGTGTGCATTCAGCATAATAGCAACAGTATCATACAAATCTAATTTAAGATTTCTTATACCTTTTATCTTATTTTTTCGTTCATTTACAACAGTTATACATTTGAATTGTTTATTAGATTTTATTATATTTTTCCATATAGTTTTGTTATAAAGTTTTATCGAATTTGCCTCTGGAATAAGGACAACTATTTTTTCCAATCCCCCAAGTTTTTTAACTTTCTTTTTTGCATAATTTGATAATTCAGGATACCACATAGGAAGTTCAAATTTTGTTTTTTGTGGCAACATAAGAAATTTTTTATACCATTCAATAAACTGTGTTTTTTCCCCACCAATGGATGTATTTATTTCGTTAAAAAGATACATTAGTTCTTTGTGAAATTCAGGATGTGCCACAAAAATTTTACCCAACTCTGGTTCTGGTGTCGAATCTCCTAATAAAAACAAATCCACTTTATCCATATCAATAATATCGAAATCATTTATTTTATACATATCCATCACAATTTTGTGTGATGACTTGATTAAAAAATGAATTTTACAATTATATTTTTTTTCTAACGCATCTTTGAAACCACATAAAATCATTGTGTCACCAAGTCCATAAGGTGATAAAAAATACATTACATTTTTTTTAATTTTTAAATCCATTACACCTGATAATTCCATTTTTTCTCCTCCACAAACATAAGTGCATTAAACATAGACACATCTGCATTTTGGTATTCATGTTGTCCCCATCGTCCAACCCCAAAAAGCCCAAAAGGTTTATAATATTCAAGGATATTTTTTATTGCCTCACTATGCCCAATAATTGGAATAGGATAGGCCGCATCGGTTGTATAATTATAAAGATTTACAGCATCTAAAACTTCTTCCGTTCCGTCAAATCGTTTAAGATTTGTTTCAACATACATACCATTTGCTTTCGAACTTTTCGCAAAGTTTGAAATATAAAATTCTCTGTGATAATTTCGTTTTATATCCGGCACATATCGCCAATGCCAATTATGAGAATATTCTTTTTCATAAAGCGATACTACGATTCGATTATATTTAATTTTTGCAAAATCATTTTCGAGTTTTTTAGGTTTCCCTAATACTTCAAAAAGATCATTCCATGGCGTTGTATTTATAACATATTTTGTTTTAAATTCATTATTGATAAGCCAATATCCATCTTTTTCTTTTTCAATTTTTTTAACTTTTGTATCAAGTTTAACATAGTTTTTTTCGTCCTGAAATAACGCATCAAATATTCTTTGAAATCCACCTTTTTTAGGGTAATAAAAACTTATATGTGCAGGAAATTTTGATTTATCTTGCTTTCTTTCTAGTGAATATTTAAGTATTTCAGTCACATTAACCCTAGGTATTTTATAAAGCCAATCTATATCCATTTCTGATGGTTTTACACCCCAAAGTTTTGTGTTATACGGAAGCATATAATTATCACAAATAAGATTTCCAAGTTTCCACCTTATCCATTCCTCGTAATTTTTTGGTTCGGGCATTCCTAATGCTTCTCCGTTTCGTATTACAGAAATAAGGTATAGAATTTGTTTATCCATAGGAAGTTGCCAAAGATTCGATTCTAATGGATAGTCAATAGTATTTTCGCCTATTCGAATTTTTGAAACTCTGGGAATAAAATTAAATTCAGATTCTGGAATATAATTAAAAACGAAATCAAAAACTTCTTTGTATTTTGT
>AUXO015559250.1_pt1 | contig 12990 bp, 12 predicted proteins | sample 768731 | NCBI WGS metagenome assembly AUXO01 (sample SAMN02715735, study PRJNA202380) | gut metagenome | biome: sheep rumen | host: Ovis aries | place: New Zealand: Palmerston North
GTCTCTAGATTGATGGTTGAACATAACAACGCTAATATGATTGCTTTAGGAGCGGACTTCATGACTAAAGAAGAAGGATTAGAGAGAGTTTTAATATTCTTAAATTCTTCTTTCGCTGGAGGTAAACACCAAATCAGAGTCAATCTAATATCCGATTACGAGAATAAACACTAACATGAGATTAGATAAATATTTAAAAGTCTCTCGTCTAATTAAAAGACGAGAAGTAGCTAAAGAGATGATCGACAGAGGGATGGTTTCAATTAATTCAAAAGTCGCTAAACCTTCTAATGAGATTAAAGTAGATGATATAGTTATTATCACTTCTCCTAGCGGCAACACCATCAAAGTCAAAATTAAGGAAGTCAAAGAATTTTCTAGAGCGAATGAAGCTAGTAATATGTATGAGGTAATTGAATGAATAATTTAAGTCCTGAGAAGAAAGCGAGAATCAAATCGATAATTTATATTGTAATCGCTGTAATTTGTTTAGCAGCAATAATCTTTTTAATCGTTCAATTTGCTAACGTCAATCAGAGACTGAAGAATTTAGAAAACTCCTCTTCTCAAACTAGATTAGAGAATAATAAAGCAAATATAATTTACTATGTCTAAATTACTTTTAAACAGAGTAGAAGATAATCTTGTTGAACTAGGTATAACTAAGAGCAAGTTTTATTTAGTGGCATTTTCAGGAGGACCTGATTCCACTTTTTTGTTATATGCTTTAAATTCTTTAGGATATAGAAATATCTTCCCCATTTACATAAATTACAAAGATTCTCCTCACGTCGATCAAGAAATTAAAATTGTCGAAGATTTATGTAATTCCTTAAATTTAAAACTCATCCGTCACGATATAGAAAGACCTATTAGTAAGAGTGATGGTAATTTTGAGGCTGTCGCTAGAGAGTACAGGTACAACTTCTTTGTCAATATCGCTAAAAGAATTAAAATCTTTTCTCTTTTATTAGCCCATCAACAAGATGACCACCTTCTTACTTACGTCATGCAAAAAGAAAGACACTCTATAGTCTCCACTTACGGTTTACCCAAATTAACTAAATATAAAGAATTAGATTTATATAGGCCTTTATTAAATATCTCTAAAGAAGAGATTATAGGTTTTTTAAAATTCAATGAAATTCCTTATTATGACGACATCACTAATTACAATTTAGAAAGAACTAGAAATAGATATAGGGAGACTCTTCTTCCTTCTATAAATAGAGAGGAATTAGAAGAAGAAATTAGAATGGAAAATGAGAATCTTCAAAAAGAAAGGAAGATTATCGATGGATTTGATTTCTACTCTCCTTTACCCAATTCTAAATATTATTCTTTATCAGAAAGCCTCAAGCTTTATTATCTCTATGAATTAATTAAAGTTAATATGGTTAGAAAAGATGAAAGAGAAATTATCGCTTCGAGAAATCTCGCTTTTGAATTCCTTTCGAAAGAAAATTCCACCAAATCTATCGAACTAAATTCCGAATTAACTCTATACCGAAATTACGATAGTTTCTACGTCAATAAAACGGTGAAACAAGAAGATTATTCATATACAATTTATTCTTCTGGTATCTACGAAAACAAGGATTTTATCATCGATTTAACCGATATTAAAAAATTCAATTTGAAATTAGCGGATTTCCCTATTACCATTAGAAATTTTAAACAAGGTGATGAATTCTCTACTGATATAGTCTCTACTTCAGTTAACTCTTTCTTAAAAACCCACAAGGTTCCTTATTATCTAAGAGAATCCTATCCTGTTTTTGTAAATAACAAAAACGAGATTGTATGCGTACCTTTCTTTGAAGATATTATTTCTAATAGGATAACTTTCATCTTTAAAAAATATAAAATTTAATCTTTTAAACTCAACAGAGTTGTACAGACGTCGAATAAATCTTCTAAATAATCGTTAGTTTTATTTAATGAAATAATAAATTTATTTCCCGAATAACGAGGATATATTTTTCTTCTGTCGTATTTATCTAGAGCGTCAGATAATTTCTTACCCATCCCTGTCGCTAAAGAATAATCGGAAGTCATAGTAATTAAATAGTGATCGATATATTCTTTAAAATCTTCAAAAGCAGAATCGTTTAATTGAATTTCAATTAATTTCTTTAAGAATAAAGATTCCACTTCTTTAGGGAAATGACCATAGACATCCTTAATCTTTCTTTCGAAGACTTCTAAATCTTCTCTAGTAGTAACATCAAATAATTCTCTATATATATTGATTCTGTCAGATTCAGTGGCGTAAGAAGAAGGTATATGTGAATCTAAAGAGAAAGATAATTCATACCTCAATGATTTAGGTTTTGAAGCAGTGCCTTTTAAAGCAATATTCTTCTCTTCCATAACTTCTTGTAAGAGTTTCATATAAGCATCGTATCCTATAGAATCAATAAAACCCGCTTGCTCTTTACCTAGAATATCTCCTGCTCCTCTGATATTTAAATCTTCATTAGCAATCTTATAACCCGAACCTAATTCAGTGAAATCTTTAAGAGCTTTTAATCTCTTTCTAGACTCATCATCCAAAACCCCGTAATCAGGATAAGTTAAATAAGCGTAAGCTAATCTAGAAGAACGACCGACTCTACCCTTAATTTGATATAACTGGGCTAAGCCAAAATTCTCCGCTTTTTCTACAATAATCGTGTTACAGTTAGGAACATCTAAGCCCGTTTCAATAATAGTAGTACAAACTAAAATATCTATCTTTTGTTCATAGAAATCTTCCATGATATCATTCATGGCTTCTGAGGACAATTGACCGTGAACCACTCCTACTTTGCAAGAAGGGAAAAGCTTTTCTAATTCTTTAGCTTTAGCGTAAATAGATTGAATTCTATTGTGCAAATAATAAACTTGCCCGTTGCGTCCTAATTCTCTAGATATAACTTCTTTAACCATCTTGATATCGTATTTAACTACGTAAGTTTTAATAGGTAATCTATTTATAGGAGGATCTGGCAATAAAGATAATTGTCTGACATTTAATAATGACATTTGCAAAGTACGAGGAATAGGAGTCGCAGTCAAAGTTAAAACATCAACTTTAGAATATTTCTCTTTAATCTTCTCTTTATGAACGACTCCAAATCTCTGCTCTTCATCGACAATTAATAAGCCCAAATCTTTAAATTGAATATCTTCAGAGAGGATTCTATGAGTTCCTATTAATAAATCGATTTTACCTTCTTTAACTTGTTTGATTATTTTTTCTTGTTGAGCAGGTTTAATTTGCCTAGAAAGGAGAGCTATCTTCACTCCAAAACCTTCAAAGCGCGAAACAGAAACATCGTAATGTTGTTTGGCTAAAACAGTAGTGGGGCACAATAATGCAGCTTGGTGACCGGAAATTATAGCTCTAAAAGCCGCTCTAAAAGCGACCTCAGTTTTACCAAAGCCAACATCTCCTGCTAAAAGTCTATCCATAGGATGGCTCTTCTCCATATCAGAATAGATATTTTGTAAAGCTTCTTCTTGTCCTAAGGTTAATTGGTAAGGAAAAGCTTGAGCAAATAAAGATTCTAAATCCTTATCCCCTTCCATACTTATACCTGGAAGAGATAATCTCGATGCAGCGATCTCTAACAACTTATCCGCAAGATAAGCAATCCTTCCTCTAATTTTAGCTTTTCTTCTAATCCAAGAAGACCCACCTAAGACATCTAAAGAAGGTTTTAATCCATCTTTTCCCGAATATTTACGAATTAAACGATATTTATCTAGCGGTACCATCGCTTCAGGATTCCCACTTCCAGCGTATCCTAAAACTAAATATTCTAAACCTTTATATTCTCTAATTCCTTTATATATACCAATACCATAGTCTTCGTGAACTACGTAATCTCCCACACTTAAATCTTGATATTTATTAAGTATTTTCGCTTCTCTGAATCTCTTCAAGAAATAAGATGTTCCATCAGGTATGCCAAAAATTTCTTTTTGAGTTAAGACAATCAATTTATAAGAAGGCAGGACAAAACCGTAAGATAAATCTCTATCGATGTTAACTTCAAAATGCTCTAAGAGATTTAAATTCTCGTTTTGTCTAGATATGACATCTATGAATCTAGCGTATTTATCTTTAGATATAAATAATTCAACATCGTACCCTTCTTTAATAAAACCTTTAATCATAGAAGGTACTTCGCCAATAGAAGTGAAATGATAAGGTATAGAAGTGATGCTTAAAGAGGACTTTTCATCTTTGATAGAAGAAGCTTCAAAAAAAGAATCTATCTCTTTATAATTGAAGCAATTCATTTCTCTAGGTAAGCAAAGATGACCTTTATATAATTCAGAAAAATATTCTTTGGCTTCTAAATAATAATTTTCTATTGTGGAAATAACATCATCTCTTCGATAGATTAAAACTTTATATTTAAATAAATAATCTAAAACTGAATTGTGATTAGATTTAAAGTAAGGTAGATATCTAGCTTGATTTTCATTAAAAGGATCCACTTCAATTTGAGAAATGAAATTACTAACTTTGTAATATAATTCTTCAGTTTCAGTTTTATTCTTTTCAACTTCCCTATCTAAATCAATCCTCAATTTATCGATACCTTCTTGAATTTGATTAGAAGTAAAAATATTCTCCGAAGCTGGAATAATGACATCTTTATCAATATTCTCAAAAGACAATTCATCTTTAGTGTTAAATAATCTTATATCATCGATTTCATCGTCGAAATATTCAATTCTAACAGGATCTTTATAATAAGGAGAAAATATATCTAAAATCTCTCCTCTAGAGGAGAATTGAAAAACTTCTTCAACTTTATTAACTCGAGAATAACCAGATTCAACTAATTTATTAATCAATTCTTTAGGAGGGATAACCTCTCCTTTAGATATTTCAAAAATGTGATTTTTAATTATTTCTAAAGGAGATAATTCGTGAATCACTGATACAGCATTTAAAACAAATATGTGCTTTTTAGAAGAAGTGAATAATTTTGAAAGCGAATATAATCTCTCTTTTAAAAATTCTTTAGAGGAAGAAACTGCTTCAATTCTCAAAACTTCATCGCAAGGAAAATATAAAACTAAATCAGGATCGATAAATTGAGAGATGAAATCTACAAAAGTTTTAGAGTCGTATAAAGAAGGTAAGACGATAGCGATGTTTTCATTTTTAATATTGAAAGAAGATGCCACTAAAAAAGCTAAACTCTCTAAAGAATCAGCTTTAGCTTCCTTTCCATTCAAAAAATCAATAACTTCTTCGTCTTGATTAAAGAGATTGATGAAATTAGTTAATTTGCTCATTATTCTCTATGACTTTTTTAGTTGAAAAATGCGAGACTGTTCTTTCAAAATCTGAAGTCGCGACGTAATATTTTAAAGCAAGTAAAGCCATATCTAAAGCTTTATCAATCTTCTCTTGCTCATTTAATGAAGGTACACCTAATACATAATCTACAACGTCATTTTTCATAGGCTCTCCTGTACCGATTCTAATTCTTTTAATTTTGTCAGTCTTCAAAAGATTAATGATATTTTGCAAACCTTTTTGACCTCCTGAAGAGCCTTTTTCTCTAAGTCTAAATCTACCAGGTTCTAAAGCCAAATCATCGACTAAAACAATGATATCTTCAATATCAATTTTAAAATAATCGACGAATTCTTTAACTGACTCTCCTGATAAATTCATAAAAGTCATAGGCTTAAGCAAATAAAATTGCTCGCCTTTGAATTCGCCTTTAGCGTATTCTCCTTTAAAGCCCTTTTTAAAAGAAGTTACCCCTACATCTTCAGCGAACATGTCTAACAAGATAAATCCCATATTGTGTCTAGTTTTTTCGTATTGGGGACCGGGATTTCCTAAACCAACTATTAATTTCATTTTAATAAATCTGTATATGTAATTTTATTATCACTACGTTTATAATAATAGCATATGTGGGGTATTATTTATAATTTATGATTGGGTTAAATAGAACTAAGAAAACTAATCCGATCGGCTTTGCGTCATTCCTTTTCGGTTTGACTTTTTTAACCCAACTATTTCAAGCTTTCAACACTAAATATTACAATTTAGGCACAACTGCTTTAATCACCTTCGCTTGGGCTTCAGCAGCCAAGATCGTCTTTATTGTCGTAGATTGGTTAAACGATATTATTTTCTCTGCAATCTCAGAAAGAATCAACACCAAATGGGGTAAAAGAGCTCCTTGGTTAGTGATTGGTTCAGTATTCATTCCTCTATTTATTTTCTTAACTTACTTTGTCGATTCTAAAACACCTTTTACTCCGACTGGTTTTGGTTTATATTACATTTTCATTTCAATATTATTTGAGAACGCCTCAACAGTAATGTACACCTCTTATAACGCTTTATTCCCGACTCTATTCGATACTACTAACGAAAGAAATAAAGCTTCAATGTTCAAACATATATTTGAAGCTATAGGTATGGGAGCTTGTTTTGTTTTAACTCCAATTCTAATCGATGAAGTTCATATGACTTATTGGCATTTGAGTTTGTTATATTCAGTTCCTTATTTTGTTACGCTGATAATCATGTTCCGCTCGTCTAGACTTCAAGATGATGTTAAAGCTTCCGTATCTAATAGGGTTAAATTCTCTATTAAAGAAACTATGAAAGATGCTTTCACTGACAAATCTTTCATCTTCTATAACTTAGCTCAATCTGCTACCGCAGCTATTATGGCTTTAGTTATTACTCTTTATCAAATGTATTTTAAATTCGTCATTAAGATGGAATCTGGAGGCTTTATGGAGTCTCTTTGTTACATTGTAATTTTCGTTTGTCTATTAGTATCTCTGCCAATATGGAGAATAGTTATAAAGAAATTTGGGCATGTTAAAGTATGGTTAACTAACTTCACCCTCATGCCTTTTGTCTTATTAATATTACTTATACCTACAGACTATGTCAGTGGCATGATTATTCTTTCAATCATCGCTATAGGCTTTGGTGGAACTATGTCTCCTCCAGATATGATATTTGCGGAAATTATCGACCTTGATAAATTGAAACATCACGTATCTAGAGAAGCCGCTTTAGGATCTATAGGCAATTTGATTCAAAGAGTTTCAGTTATTATCTCAGCTATCTTCGTTTTAGCTCTAACTAAAATTACCGGTTATGAATCTGCGGAAGTTCCCGGCAGAAATCCAGAGATAACTTTCAGAATAGCTTTTGGTGTAATCATGCCTGCTATCGCTCTATTTGGAACTGTCTGCGCTTGGCTATTTTACAAATTCTCTAAAGAAGATCGTAAGATGCTCCACGCTTTAAAGAAGAAGTCACTAGATCAAACTACAGAAGTTTCTATAAACGATATTATCAACGATAATACTACTACAATAGACGAAGTAATCAAGAATGATTTCTCTTGGGATTTAGATGATCAATCTAATCAAAATAAAGATACTCCTTCAGAAGATAAATCAGAAGATAATAACAATGATCAACAGAAGCAATAAACCTTACATATTAGTTAGCGCCTGCTTATTAGGAAGCAAAGTCCGCTACGATAAAAAAAGTAAACCTAATTCTCAGGCTCGCCTCCTTTTCCATTATTTCAATGTCATACCTATCTGCCCTGAAGTCGATGGAGGGCTTCCTATTCCTCGTCCTCCTTCTGAAATTCAAGCTGGAAAAGTAATTAATAAACTTGGAGAAGATGTAACTGCTTATTACATAAATGGAGCAAATATTACTTTGCAGACCGCCAAAAAATACAACGTTGTTTTCGCTATATTAAAAGAAAACTCTCCCTCTTGTGGATCAACGTTTATTCACAATGGGAAATTCGATGGTCAATTGATACGTGGCCAAGGGATAACCGCGCGATTATTAAGGGAAAACGATATTGTCGTCTACTCTGAAGACATGATTGATAAAATTTTAGAATCAGAAAATGAAAAAGGAGAACTTAGATAAAGTTCTTCTTTTTATATTCATTTAAAGCGGAATAATATTCTTCTTTAGAAGAACATGTCACTAATTTCATTCTCAATTCTTTCATATTCTCTAACCCTTTGAAATACGCTGCTGCAACTCCTCTTAAAAGAATACAAGCTCCTAATTCATCTTTTTCTTTACAAGCTAATTCAATGTGTTTTTTAAAACATTCTTCTTGTTCCAAGAAATTTTTCTTTCTTATTTCTCTTCCTTCTTCTTTGTTGATTAAATCTTCAAATATTTTAGGATAACCTATAGCTTCTCTTCCAATCATAAACGCATCAGCATTAGTGATTTGTTCAACTTGTTCAATATTGTTTATTCCAATATTTCCATTAGCGATTACAGGAATAGAGACTCTATCTTTGATCTTTCTTATTTCATCGTAATGAACTTCGCCCATAAATAATTCTTTGGTAGTACGACCGTGAACACATATAGCTTGAACTCCAGCCTGCTCTAAAATTGAAGCAATCTCTACTCCTTCAATAGAATTAAAACCAAGTCTCATTTTACATATGACCGGCTTAGAAGAAGTAATAACTATATTTCTCATTAATTTATATAAATAGTCTTTGTCTTGTAACAAATAAGAACCTGAACCTTGCTTTAAAACTTTTTTAGCAGGGCATCCTAAATTGAAATCTAAGAAATCATACATAGCTTTAGATTCGATATATTTTATGGCTTTAATAACAGTTTCTAAATCTGAACCGAACAATTGTAAAGCTAATAGGCCTTCTTCTTTTTCTAAAGGTAACATCGCGTCAGTCTTACTATTGTGGTAATTTAAAGCGTTACAAGAAGTCATCTCCGTGTAATTTAAATATGAACCATAAGAAAAATCTAACTTACGCATAGGTAAAGAAGAATACCCTGCTAAAGGAGCACCGACATACTTAGATTTAATTTCTATTCCTGCAATTTTAAATGATTTCATAATCCTAGCAAGATAAGATTATATCAATAAAGTTTATTAAATCAAAAAGCCCGCTTAATTAAATAAGCGAGCTTAGATTTTATTTTTTGTCATCCTTATCCTTGTTAGCAAGATCTTTTAAAGATTTCGCCGTAGATTTCGCTTTAGGAGAAGCTTCTCCTATAGTTGCTCTAGAAGCACTGCGTCTAGCTAAACCTTGCTGTAATTTAGCAAAGGATTTAGGATCGACTTTAATTAAAGTTACTTCAACTTCAGATTTCTCTTCGCAGTAATTTCCAAATTCTTCGGAAGTGTGTGCGAATTTAGACCACAATTTTTTCTCTACAGATAAATTAGCTATAGGTTTAACTTCAACTTGACCTTCCTTAGCAGCACCTAAGACCATCTTATTTTGAGTTTCTTTAGTGATTCTATCAAGGCCTTTTAAAGTAAGTTCAATACCACCTTCATCTTCGACAAACAAGCAAATACAAGAAGCGTTCAATCTGATGATATCTAAAGATTTAATGAAGGCTTCAGTCTGTTCATCGTCAACTAGAGGAATTTTATTTTCACTATTTTGAATTCCTTCAACCTTATCTTCTTTTTTAACTTCAACTGCTCTTACTCCAGAGCTTGCTAATTCTTCTGTTTTGTTATCTTGATTAGAATCAGATGATTCCTTTTTAACTTCTTTTTTAGGAAGTTCTCTGTGTTCAATCAAATAATCAATTTGTTCAGCGGTGATAGTTTCTTTTTCTTCTAAGGTTGTAGCGATCAATTCTAGATCAGCGTAATATTCAGTGAGAATTTGTCTTGCTTTTTCGTGACATTCATCGATGATTTTTCTAACCGCTTTATCAATTTGAAGAGCGATTTCGGAAGAATATCTAACTTGAGAAGAAGTATAATCTCTTCCTAAAAAGACTGAACCGGAATTCTTTTCATATTGAATAGGACCGAGATCGGACATACCGTATTCAACGACCATTTCTCTAGCGATGTTAGTCGCTCTTTCAATATCGTTAGAAGCCCCAGTGGAGACATCTCCAAACTTGATTTCTTCTGAGGTTCTTCCACCTAATAAACCGGTGATTTCCGCCTCTAAATCAGATTTAGTAAGTAAGAATCTATCACTTTCAGGAGTCATTAAGACGTGCCCACCTGTTCTTCCTCTAGGAATAATGGTGATTCTTTGAACCTTTTGCGAATGCTGTAATCTTATACCGATTGTAGCGTGTCCAGCTTCGTGCCAAGCGACTCTAGTCTTTTCATCAGGAGATAAGCCTTTATTAGATTTAGCAGGACCGGCGATTTGTCTATCTATAGCCTCATCAATATCATCCATATCTATGGCTTCTTTCTTTTCTCTAACCGCTAGAATAGCCGCATCATTCATGATGTTAGCTAAATCCGCACCAGAGAAACCGACAGTTCTAGAAGCGATAGCATCAAAGTCGATATCTTTAGCAATAATCTTATTTCTGGAATGAACTTTTAAGATAGCAGCTCTACCTTCTCTATCAGGTAGATCAACAGTGATAGTTCTATCGAATCTTCCTGCTCTTAATAAAGCCGGGTCGAGAACGTCCGCTCTATTAGTAGCGGCCATAACAATAACACCTGAATTATCGGCAAATCCATCCATTTCAACTAGCAATTGATTAAGGGTTTGTTCTCTTTCGTCATTACCACCACCTAAACCAGCACCTCTTTGTCTACCAACAGCATCTATTTCATCGATGAAGATTAAACAAGGAGCATTCTGTTTAGCAATCTTAAACATATCTCTTACTCTACCTGCACCAACACCAACGTACATTTCAACAAAATCAGAACCTGAAATTGAATAGAAAGGAACGCCAGCTTCACCTGCGACAGCTTTAGCAAGTAAAGTTTTACCAGTTCCCGGAGGACCTTGTAATAAGATACCTTTAGGAAGCTTTGCACCTAATTTAGTGTATTTAGAAGCATTCTTAAAATAATCGACCATTTCGGTAAGTTCAGCTTTAACTTCATCGCAACCGGCGACATCTTTAAATCTGACTTTAGATTTAGTTTCTCTTCTGGCTCTTGAAGAATTGAAATTAAATTGACTGTTCACTCCTCCAGCTGAGCCGATAGATTTGAATAATCTATTGATTAAGAAGAAGCCTAAACCGATTACTATAATCCAAATCAAGATTGTCGGTAAGTAATCCCAGAAAGAAACTCTAGTTGTGTAATCTGCTGTAGTGAAATTACATATCCTAGCATCCGAAGAAGCCTTACTATAATATTTACCAGTGGTTATAGTTCCATTTTTGGTGATGGTAAAAGTTCTAGTGTTGATAATAGATGTATAGTTATCTACAGCAGCTTTGTTATCAAAGTTGATATCAGCGTAAAAGGTGACAATCGAAGAAGAATCATTTCTATTACCGGTCTTAGAATATCTACCAGTAATTCTGAAATAATTCGCTGCGGGATGTCCTTCATAACTCAATTCTATAACATCGTGGTTATTTAAAATTGTATATAAATCACCATCAGTTGAAGAGATATCAGCCTCGGTATATCTAGTAGCAGGAGTTCTTGTGACATTTATAATTATGAAATATAAAACTACGAAGAGAACGACTGCGATTAAGACATAAAGAAAATTAAATCGAGGTCTTATAGGGCTTGAAGAGTTGTTGTTTTTATCATCGTAATTATTCACGATTTACACCTCCATATCTATTTACAAATAAGTTTTGCTTTCTTTCACATACAATAAATATATCAAAATATATTTATTTTTGTAAAAGTAATGCTTAGAAATTATCTTTAAACAAAAGGGCGCTTATTTAGCAGCGCTCTTATCTAAAGAAGAGAAAGGTAAAACGACTTCGTTGAGACGTCCGAAGAAGACGACGTTAACTTCAGCAGTCTTTTCAACATCATTAACAGAAGTAATAGTACCTTCTTGACCAGCGAAGGCGCCTTCAGCGATATAAACTACATCACCAACAGCAAAGTCAGTTCTAACTTCAGGAACGTAGAGATTCATCTCCTTTAAGATAGGTAACATATCTTCTTTAGGAATAGGGAAAGGCTTAGTACCTGAACCGGAAGATCCGACCAAACCAGTAACACCAGGAGTGTTTCTGATGATATACCAAGCTAAATCGGTCATGTTAGCTTCCACGAAGATATAACCAGGATATAAATTGACAATCTTCTTCTTGGGTTCGTTAGTCTTCTTATTCATAACAGGTTTATTGTTCTTATCTAAGACTAATTCTTCCCTTTCAGGAACGACAATTCTGAAGATGTAGTTTTCTTGATTCATAGAGATTTTTCTCTTCTCTAAATAATCAGCAACAATCTTTTCTCTTCCAGAATACGTATTGACGACGTACCATTGCTTTTCATCGTCTTGTTCATCGATTTTAGCTTCATCTAAAGAATAGCCACCTTTAGGGGCTTCTTCAGGAGCAGAAGTTGCAACAGTCTCAGCTTCAGGAGCTTCAGTTTCTTCTTCGAAATCTTGTTCGAAAACTTCATCTAAATTCTTTTCTACCATTTTATAAATCCTCCAAATAATTTCAAATTGTCAATTAAGACAGTCGCTGCAGAAGCAGCAGATGATGACGGCTTTTGTTTGTCGAACGCACTTAGTAAGTTTGCAGCTAATAAGTCGCAAAGAACTAGAACTAAGGCAGCTATAACAGTAACTAGAACGACAGTTCCAACTGATTTCCACAATTTAGAACGAGAAGGCCATCTAACACGTCTAGCTTCTTGACCGACACCTTTAAAATAAGCAGTTAATTTTTTCATACTTATCTACGTGTATATCCTTTCTACCTTGTTTCCTTATGCAATGTATGTTCGTTACATTTAGGACAGAACTTTTTAACTTCCAATCTTTTGGATTCGCCTTTTTTCTTGCTGACAGTGTAATTTCGCGATAGACATTTAGTACAGACTAATATTACCTTTTCACGCATTAAAAAACTCCTTTCTCCAAAAGTTCTAAGTTAAATGCTACTTAATTATAACAAGAATTAAACTTAAGTCAAATATATATAACTAATGTTATATAAAATTTATAAAAGAAAAAATAGAATATGAACGCCAA